>Ga0256404_1001443_pt1 | contig 57402 bp, 55 predicted proteins | sample RumenRJG_01DNA_FD_185990 | JGI IMG/M metagenome (GOLD analysis project Ga0256404, IMG submission 185990) | Bovine rumen microbial communities from Lethbridge, Alberta, Canada - RJG_01 | ecosystem: Host-associated > Mammals > Digestive system > Stomach > Rumen | place: Canada: Alberta | collected... | reverse complement strand
ATAATGGAAGTCTGTAAAGATGTTGTTGCGTCCCCATCTTTAAGAGATGCAACGCTCGAAAAGGTTAAGCGGATAATTGATGAGAGTGGTGCGGATGTGATCATCCATACGGCAGCCATATCAGATATTGGAGAGTGTCAGAAGAATCCTGAAGCATCGCATATTGCAAATGTTGAGATACCGATTTTATTGGCAAAGGCCTCGGAAGGCAGAAAGCTTATTTGTTTCAGTTCTGACCAGGTATATAGTGGTCTTGATGATGTAGGACCATATAGAGAAGATACAGTCAAACCTGGGAATATATATGCTGAACATAAGCTTGAAATGGAAAACAGAGTCCTTTATATCTGTCCTGATTCAGTAATGCTACGTGCGGAATGGATGTATGACTATTATACGAAGAGACCAAATTACTACATGAATATCATAAGTGCGAAAGACTCAGTTTCCTTCAGCTCGAAACAATACAGGGGCATCACTTACGTAAAGGAAGTTGCAGAAAACATTGATACTGTCATTACGCTTCCGGGCGGAGCATACAATTTCGGTAGTGAGACTGACAGATCTATGTATGAAATTACAAAAGAATTCGTTGAAAAGCTTGGGCTTAATGTCAGGGTAGAAGATGGACCGCCAAGACACAATCTCTGGATGGATTGCAGTAAAGCAAAAAAGCATGGCATCAGGTTTAGTGATGTTTCGGAGGCATTAATCAGGTGTGCGAAAGATAATGGAGGTCTGCTATGCACGAAAACGTAATATTCTGTTATTCGGGAACAGGGAACTGTTTAAACCTTGCAAAGAATATAGCAAAGGGAATCGGTGGTGCGGATATCATAATGATGCGTTCAAAGCCGAAGGTTTCAGATGTTTCTGAAGCCAAAAAGATAGGGTTTGTTTTTCCTTGCTATGGTGGCGGAGCCCCGGAAGACGTGTTGAAATATGTTAAGACTATAAAAGTGAATCCTGATGCTTATACGTTCGGGATATGCCAGCCGGCAGTATATAAGGGGACCGGTCTTTCAGAATTAAACAATATAATTCCACTTAGATATTGGAGCGTAGTAACGCACCATTGTAGCTGTGTTTGGCTGTTTCCGCATAATGTCATGGTTCCATTTCTAAATAAAGAAAAAGCACAGGAAAGAAGCGAAGGCAGGGCAGCTCAAATTGCTAAGGATATCATGAATGAGAAAACATCAAAGAGACCATTCAGAAATCCTTTAAATGTTATAGAAAATAAAATTTGGCCTGTTATTGCAAATATAAAGATCAAGGCATTTTCTGTAAGTGATAAATGTATTAAATGCGGGCAGTGCGTAAAACTGTGTCCTAGGCAGAATATAAGGATGGAAAATGGAAAGCCCAGATTCGGAACTAACTGTGCCCAGTGTCTTGGATGTCTCCAATATTGTCCGAAGAATGCAATTTCCATTGGCAGGATAACAGACAGACGGGAGCATTATCACAATCCAAAAGTAAAGGCAGAGGATCTTATGGAAGATATCATCCATGTAGATATTTGATAGGTGTTTTCTTGCAATAATTACATTGATCTCCTGTCTTGTACTATAAGAAACATCCGGTGATATGTAGAATGAATCCACACATCATCGGATGTTCTTTATTAATTAAGATTTCGTTTTTTTGCTTCTAAATATTCGTTTAAATCTTTATTCAGGACATTGGTTATAAACATATGCCCAGGGGCATGTGTGATTACCAGTGGCAGTTTTGCATTTTCAATTGCTGCCTGAGGAGTTACACCGCATGCCCAGAATACAGGAATCTCACCTTCTTTGAAAGGAACAGCATCACCATATTCAGGATGCATGATGTCCTTGATTCCGATTGCTTCCGGTTCACCGATCTGGATTGGCCCTCCATGAACGTTTGGATAAGCATCAGTAATACGTTTAGCAATCTCAGCATCATCCGGAGTCATAGGACGCATGCTGACAACCATTGGGCCATTGAAAACTCCGGCTGGTTCACACTGGATATTTGTTTTATACATTGGAACATTGCAACCGAGTGATATATGACGAACCTCAACACCATTTTTTATAAGGGCTTCCTCGAAAGAAAAACTACATCCGATCAAAAAAGCTACAGAATCATCTTTCCAGTATGAGGTGACATCTGTGACGGTATCTATCAGTTCACCATTTTTCCAGATACGATACTTCGGTACATCACTGGTAATGATGGCACCTTCACCCATATCATGAACGTCAGGAGTTCCTTCCACGACCTCTAGTATAGGACAAGGCTTTGGGTTTTTAGATGCAAATATCTTAAAATCGTCTGCATACTGTTTGGGAAGAATAACGAGATTAGCCTGAGCATAACCTGCGCACATACCCGCAGTTGGAAAATCTATGGTTCCTTCACGAATCAGTTTCCAGGCTTCTTCCGGTCTTGTGTTAGTAAAATCATTTGCATTCATAAAGCGTCCTCCTTTGATGTGGTGTTATAATTTTATTATAGATAGGGACGATTAAATGACAATGAATTTGTTCCGGATTTAATATTCAATATTGTTATGTTATTAAGAAACTATGGATATGGGAGCTAAAAGTGGATAAGAAAGAAAAAGAGTTAAGCAAGTTCCTGAGTCTTATTCTTAGGCATAAACCGGAGACCATCGGGATAAAACTTGATGAGCATGATTGGGCTGATGTCCAAGAACTGATTGCTGGGATAGGAAAAACTCATAAGCTTGACATGGAAATGCTTGAAAAGATAATAGCAGAAGATGAAAAGCAAAGATATTCCTTTAACGAGGATAAGACGCTTATCAGGGCTAATCAGGGGCATTCTATTAACGTGGATGTGGAACTAAAGAAGGCAAGCCCTCCTGAAATCCTTTGGCACGGTACGGGCGAAAAGTATGTTGAGTCCATACTTGGGAAGGGACTTATCCCTAAATCAAGATTATACGTCCATTTGTCAAAAGACTATGATACGGCGGTCAAAGTAGGAAGCCGACATGGTAAACCTGTAGTATTCAAAGTATATGCCGGAAGAATGGCAGAAGAGGGATATGAGTTTTTTATGTCAGAAAATGGTGTATGGCTGTCTAAGCACGTACCAAAGGAATATTTAGAAGTTTATAACCCGTATAGTGGTGAAGGGTTAAAGTAAACTCTATTGAAAGGAACCCGGATTATGAGCAGTAATGACGATGATGAGTTTTTTGATATGTTTATGCTGGGAATGTTCGATGACCATAGTTCACCCAAAAGAGGCGGTGGAGGATGTGCGGGGTGCATCCTTCTTTTGATATGTGTTTCTGCTTTGTTTAAGGTCCTGTTAAATTCTATAGTTTGAGTAAGAGGCTGGCAAATGTCAGCCTCTTATTTACTGTATTCCCTTAATCCGTAGTAATAATATTTTCTGATACGTTCTTTTAATGATTCCGGTTCCAGCACCAAGGCATCCCGGCCAAAACGCTTGAAGTATTCTTCTAGCTGCAGCTCAGGCCAGTCGAAATGATACAGGGCACCTTCTGTCTTTGTGACAATCGGTCTGTTTTTTGTCACTACTTTGAACTTCTTAACTCCATATTCGGTCATTCTTACAACCGCATGTATGTTAGGTGATACTGAATGGGGACTCTTTACAGCTTTCTCCCGCAGTTCTTTTAAGATTCCATCATCAACAATAAACTTGTCTGACGTTACAAAAACACTCCTTAACCTTGAGATCCTGAATGTCCTTGGTTTTTGGATTTTTCTATCCATACACAGAAGGTAGTTGCACTGTTCCTCTTTTGACGGAGCTATGACATAGGGCTCAACAAAGTAAGACTGTTCCTCTCCGGAAGTTGTGTTGGTGAATGACATTACACGGTGTTCTTTAAGTGCTTTCTTTATATCTTCATAGGTGTCTTTAAATATAATGGCTTCCCTTTCGCTTCTCGGAATCGAAAGATAGGAATTGAACATGTCCTTGAGATACTGGGAAAGGGAGATATCCTTAAGCAGGTTGTTTTCTATGATCCTGATTATTCCATAAGAGGATCCGCTGACAGTAAGGCTTAAGGCAATGTTTTTACTGCTATGTTTGTCATCGGGTTTTACATAGGTACTTATGATCTTTTCAGCGATAAACACTGCATTCTTGTCATCTATTGATGTCATACTCTTAAGGTCATTTGTGATGTTTATGAGGAGACGTTCACTGTCGAATCTATATTGATCGAAATAGTTTATTATCATCGTTTTAAGAAAGGCATTCAGATTTACCGAACCATCCTTTTTCTGGAATTCAAACAGTTCCGCATCATTTATGAGCCTTGCCCTGGTATCCTCGGAAAGATAGATTTTATATTTCTCAGTCATGGTAACCTCTCTTATTTGGGGTTGCATAATATCTATATTATATCTAATAAACAACATATATCACATTAAAATGGGGTTGTAAATAATTTTCAATCTGCATCTTTTTATCACCTATATATTGGATTATGATTAAATCACAAACGAAAGACACATACAGCAATTTACAGGATAGCTAAGTGGTTAAGCACCGGAAGATTAATCCGGAGACCGAGGGTTCGACTCCCACTCCGGCCGAAAGGCTCACCGTGTCTTGTATAGTTTGACAGAGATATTTACAGCAATTAATGAGTTTCTTTTACAGAAGATTATGATAGGTTAAAGATTATACCCAAAGGGAAAGGTATCTCGTTCAGTTTAAGATGCCAACAGCAAATTTTAAAATGACTTTAACTCATTGAAAACCGGTAACTGCCGGGGCATCTTGTTTTGTTAAAGAAGAAAGAGGTAGAAAAATGTTAGAGTTCTTAAAGAGAGAAGCAAATATGACATATACAGAGAATGGGGCTTCGGCATATGTTTCTACAAATTCAGACTGCCTCGATCTTTTTGCAGCTATTGGAGCACTTAGAAACGCTTCTGATGAAGATATAGTTACAAGGTTTAAAAGATCATATGCCGAGGATAAGGATCTCGCCATGAAAACACTGTTCTTTGCCAGGGATATAAGAGGAGGCCTTGGTGAGAGAAGAGTCTTTAAGGTGATCCTCCGTTATCTTGCCGACTATGAGACCGGTTCCGTTTTAAAGAATATAGAAAACGTAGCGGAATATGGTAGATTTGATGATCTTCTGGCTTTGATCGGTACGTCGGCGGAAAAGGAAGTATTCTGCTTTATAGAGAAGACTTTAAAAGAAGATATTAAGGCTCTTAATGAGGATCAAGAGAATGCTAATGTTTCCCTCCTGGCAAAGTGGCTTCCCTCAGTAAATACCAGCAACAAAGAAACTGTACTTATTGCGAAGAAGCTTGCGGGAGCTATCGGGATGACCGATAAGGAATACAGAAAGACATTATCAGCTTTAAGGGCAAGGATAAAGATTATAGAGAACAATCTCCGAACAAAGGATTATACGTTTGATTATGAGAAGCAGCCATCAAAGGCGCTTTTCAAATACAGACAGGCTTTCTTCAGAAATGATAAGGAAAGATACCGGGAGTTTTTAAAGAGGGCAGAGGAGTCTCCTTCAGTGATGCATACAGGAACGCTTACTCCTTACGACATTATCGCACCTGTAATAAGCAATAAAAAGCTCACGGATGATGAAAGACATGCCATGGACGTAACCTGGAAGGCACTTCCGGATTATGCCGACTCAGACAACGCCCTTGTGGTAGTTGACGGCTCCGGTTCAATGTACTGGGGTCATGATCCCCTTCCCGCAGCGGTGGCACAGTCACTTGGGATATATTTTGCGGAAAGGAATAAGGGAGCATTCCATAATCATTTCATCACCTTTTCAAACAGACCAAGGCTTATAGAGATAAAGGGTGAAGATATCGCTGAAAAGGTACGTTACTGCATGAGCTTCAATGAATGCAGCAATACGAATCTTGAGAAGACATTTGACCTTATTCTTGAAACAGCAGTGAGAAACAGGCTGACAAAGAAAGATATGCCGGAAAAACTTTACATCATTTCTGATATGGAGTTTGACTCTTGTACATACAACAGAGAGGACACCATATTTGAGAATGCAAGAAAGAGATTCCGCGAAAAGGGTTATGACGTGCCACAGGTTATTTTCTGGAATGTAAACGGCAGAAATATCCAGCAACCCGTAAAGATGAGTGATCAGGGAGCAGCACTGGTATCAGGATGTAACCCGCAGATATTTTCAATGTTAAAGGACGGAAACCTTGAACCCTACAGATTTATGATGAGTGTCCTTTCAGGAGAGCGTTATGAAAGGATCGCTGCATAAAATCTTCATAAGGCCGGGATAAATAGTTCCGGCTTTATGTGAAAGGAACAGATATGAAAGCAATAGAGATAAAAGGAAAAGTCAATACAGCGCTCTGCTATGCGAAGGTTGTAGAAGACGAGGCCATAGAGCAGATAAAAAGAATGTGTGATTTTCCCATGACCGAAGGCTCAAAAATCAGGATTATGCCTGACGTACATTCAGGTAAAGGATGTACTATCGGTACCACAATGACAATAAAAGACAAAGCAGTACCAAATGTGGTCGGGGTAGACATTGGGTGTGGGATGTACACCGTTAACCTCGGGAAAAAGGATATCGACCTTGAGAAGTTTGATATGGCTGCTTTTTCAATACCTTCCGGAATGGACGTCTGGGAAGGAAGGATCGAGAGGTTTGATCTTACGGAACTAAGATGCTACAGGGAACTCAAGAATTCAAGGCGTCTTGAGAAATCCCTTGGGACTCTTGGCGGAGGAAACCATTTTATAGAGATCGACAGGGCAACAGACGGTACAAATTATCTTGTCATCCATTCCGGATCAAGGAATCTCGGCAAGCAGGTGGCTGAGATATATCAGACACTTGCTGTGGATCTCGACAAAGGGATAGGAGAGTATCTTGAGGCAAGAGAGGAGATCATAAGAACTTACAAGGAGCAGGGAAGACGCAAAGAGATACAGGCGGCGCTAAAAGAGCTCTATGATAAGAAATATAATGAAGGTCCAATGACAATGCCGGAGGATCTTTGTTATCTTACAGGCAGATATCTAGATGATTATCTCCATGATGTAGAGATATGTCAGCGTTTTGCAAAGAGGAACCGTGAGAAGATGGCGGAGATACTTTTAGAGAAGACAGGACTATCATACGGTGAGGCATTCCATACCATCCATAACTATATAAATACTGATGAGATGATTTTAAGAAAAGGAGCAATTGCCGCACATAAGGGGGAGAAAGTTCTTATCCCAATTAATATGAGGGATGGTTCTGTTCTTGCCATAGGAAAAGGAAATCCCGAGTGGAATTATTCGGCACCGCATGGCGCCGGAAGGATAATGTCCAGAAGCAAGGCTAAGTACAATCTTTCAATGGATGAGTACAGAGAGTCCATGAAAGGCATTTATACTACTTCTATTTGTGAGGCTACCCTTGACGAGGCCCCCATGGCTTATAAATCCCTAGATGACATCATTGATGTGATAAAAGAGTCAGTTGATGTGATAGAGGTAATGAAACCGATTTATAATTTTAAGGCAGCAAATTAAGAATATCCTGGTCACATAAAGGGGTGACCAGGATATTTTTTTGTATAAACAGTTGAGTCGATTTACGATTTTTGAAGATATTGAGCCAATCGAACTATAATTTTTATCATATCCTGAAAAGAGAATGTAGAATAATGTGGCTATTTCAGCAGACCGAAGATATTTTTTATCAAAAAATCCGTAAATTCCATAAAACAACCGTTCAAACACTCAACTTTTAAATAATGGGACATATTTTTATCAGTGTGCAGGAGAGAAGAAAATATAAATCTTTATCTGAAGGGGAGTAATACGAATATATAAAAATATATGAAAATATATGAAAATATCTGTAAATACCGATTAAATAAAGGTCATAAGTGATAAGCTCTTTAATGACTGGTAGACCAAAATACGGAAGAGGTCAGGTAAGATCCATAGAGCTAATGCCGGGAGGAAACGAAAGAAACTTAGATGATTGGATGTATACGGTATTTTTCCCGGAATGGCATGCAGGAAACGAGTATACGACGCCTTATACAATATTTGAAAAAGCATAATCACACATTAACTAAAGAAATAATAAACAATTATAAGGATGCGGTTCAATTCTCCGCATCCTTTATTTTTTACAGGTTCCGGTTAAACCGACTATATTACGGCAATTGAAGAGGTCAACGAGACTTTTTTAGAAGTTTTAAATGCAAAAAGTTGTCGGATTAAGGAGCACCTGTAAAATGTAAGCTCCTTAGAAAGCTCGTAAAATGGGCTTTCTTTTTTTGCGACTTTTTACAGATTTTTCAAATTTTGGTTTATTTTTTAAAGATCCAATCTGTAATTATCAGAGCCTGTAAGAACTGAACAACTTGGATTACAGATTTCCATGGAGGAAGCATTGAGTATTTTCCATTCAAAATATCTTTAAAACGATACTGTTCGGTATTTTTTCCGAACATCTAGCAAGTTTCGAGACCAAAAACAGGGGTGCAATCATTTATTTCCAAAGATTGCACCCCTGTTTTTTTGAATAATTATTATAGCACCGTACATCATTTCATGATGAAAATGCTTTACATATCCATGAATTAAGGAACTAATATCTATGCTTCAAGTGAATATTCTTCATTTGAAACCTTACTGTTATCCGGGACAGTAATCGTGACCTTAGTTCCACCACCGTTCCGAGATGTGATTTCCATCTTTCCTTTGCACATCAGTTTTAATCGCTGTCGGATGTTTGTCAATGTCGTACATGATTGGGAATTATCCGCCATTTCAAATCCAGGGCCATTATCTTCAACGATGATCACGCTGTGGGAATCCATATGATATGTCCTGATTGTAACATAAAGCGGATCAGAATCCGGATCCATGCCATGTTTAACCGCGTTCTCAACAATAGGCTGCAGTGTAAGCGGTGGCAGGCGAAAAAGATTATGGGTTATATTATATTCAACAATAAGCCGTTCTTCAAAGCTTGCCTGTTCTACAGAAAGATAAGCTCGAGTATGCTCCAGTTCATCGGCAAACGGTATGGTATGGTTACTAGCGATTGCAGTGAAATTTCTGCGCAGATAGGTTGTGAAATCCAATGTGACCTGACGGGCCTTTTTCATATCCTGCTCACAAAGGTAGTATATACTCATCATGGTATTGAAGATGAAATGGGGGCGCATCTGCAAGACCATGATACTGGCCTGTTGCCGTGCAATTTCCTGTTGTTGGCTCATATGCTGCTCATTCTGATTCACAAGAACAACGAAGAACATGGAAAACACGGAAATCGTTACACCGATTTCTATAACCATAAAGTTAACGACAAAAATATGCATCATCAAAGCAACCGTCAAAGGAAGCAGGAATAAGAGGAATGCACATAAATTCATTTTTGATAAACGGCTCCTCCTGTTTACCACGCCTAAAAGGTTGAGCACCATACATACAATCAGCGGAGCAATCAGCAGAGAATACCAAGAGCCGATCATAAACTGTTTGTCCGGCGTAATATAATAAAAGCAAGTCGTGAACTGTGCGAATATGAGCAATATAAAATAAATGACCCAAAGAGAAATTACCGCACCTAATAATTTGCGTCCCTTCCTGTTATTTCCACAGCAATGCAGCAAGTAAAAAGTGAACATGGGTATGGAGACAGAAGCAAACAGGGACTCAAAAAACCATGCTGCTTTCTCTACGATTATCATAGCCGGATCCATGCAAACGAATGCGTCGACGAGCTTGGAGGCCATACACAGCGCAAGAATAAAAAATAAAATTATGAAAAAGCTCTTATTCCACCGATCAATAAACGGCATAATGACAGCTATCGCCAGCCCCAGCAATGCCATCGAAAGCAGGAAGCCGCTCATGAAGAAAAGAAGATTTTCCCAACCGTTCATTCGCATTCACCACCAACAAAAAACGGATATCTCAGGTTCTTAAGCTGCTCCAATACGCCCTCACGTGTGATAGGCTTGAGCATAAAACCACTGGCTCCCGTACCCCATGCATCCAAAGAGTATTCGCTGTACGCAGTCAGATACACTACATTAGTGCGGGGATTGAGCATAAGTAATGTACGACAAAGTTCAAATCCGGTCGTTTTTCCTAATTCAATATCGAGAAAAGCCAAAACAATCCGATTTATTCTTGCGTATTCTATAGCCTCGGAAGGACTTGTAAAGCCTACAATCGAGGCATATGGCATTGCCTCTTCCAGAATAGGCAGACCACCGGAGAGAATATTTTTTCTATCGTCTACCATGATGACATTGGGGGATTCGTCGCTTTCCGTCACAGCGGAGAGAAGTGTATTGACATCTATGTTCAAACACTTCGCCAGGCGGGAGATCATCACAGCATCCGGCAGACGGGTGCCGTTTTCCCATTTTGCTATGGTGGTCCTGGTGACAAAGACCCTTTCAGCCAGCTCCCGCTGTGATAGCCCATTCTCGCCTCTTATTTTTCTTATGGTTTCTGCAAAATGCATCTTCATTTCGCGATACTCCTCTCATCAAGCTAAATATAAAGAATGGAAAGAACAAAAGCAAGATACTTAATCATATAAGGGGGTGGCATTCTGGCACCCCCTCTTGAGAGAGAATTTAAATAACAGTATCATTTTTACTATAAATACAGGTCGTGATTTGAAAAATCATAAAGAAAGAGAGAGGTAATACAAATGTCACAGAAAGCAGACAAGGTTTACAGGAATGCTAAGATTTACTCCATTGCACTGGATGGAACGGAGACACATGCACAGGCGCTTGCTATCAGGGACGGTAAATTCACATATGTCGGAGATGAGGCAGGCATTACAGAGTGGATCGACGATAATACGGAAGTCATTGACTGCAATGGAAAGAGCGTCATCCCCGGTCTTGGAGATGCGCATCTACATATAGCGCATTCTGCGAAAAAATTCGGAACCTGCAGTTTCAGCGGTATTGTACCGGATCAAAAAAAGGACACTCCTGAGGATGTTGTTAAACAGATTCAGGAAACATTGAAAGCTTACGCTGATGAGCACAAGGATGCCAAAGTAATAAGAGGGCTTGGCTGGGACAGGTTTTGGTTTTCCGGAAGTCTGCAGGGAATCGTAAGACCATTCACCAGACACGATATTGATGCAGTAGTGCCCGATAAACCTGCCGTTCTGATGTCATATTGCGGACATGTGGTGATGCTTAACACAAAGGCGTTGGAGGCTGCCGGAATTACGAAGGATGTGGATGACCATGACGGCCTGATCGCCAGGGAAGAGGACGGAAGCCCAAGCGGATATATCCAGGAGCCTGTAGTCTTTCTTCCTATCATAGACAGCATTCCGGGATATGAGTTTTCACCAAAGGAACATCATGACTGCATCAAGAAAGCTTTCGAGATGTTCAACGGAACAGGATTCACGCTGTTATGTGACTGCCAGCAGTCAGAGGTATCTTATACAGTACTTTCTGAGATGGCAAAAAACGGAGAATTTACTGCTAGGGTATCCGGTGTACATAACGTTAACGACGTGACCAGAGAGGAAGACCTTGAAAAAGCGATCAAAAACCGTACAAAGTTTGATGTGGGAGATATGTTTACCGTAAATACGGTTAAATATTTTGCTGATGGTTCACCTTCTGCGATTGAACTCTATCTAACAACAACCAAAGACAAAAAACCAGGCACAAGGGAACCGCTGCTATGGGATGAAGAACATATGAAGGAGTCTATGGCTCGCGCAAATATGGAGGGCTTTAATATTCATACCCACGCCATGGGAAGTTACGCCATCCGAAGGGTTATCGACTGCTATGAGAATGCACAGGAACTATGTCAGAATTCCGAAATCAGAAACATCATTGCTCATTGTATGCTTGTTGCTCCCGAGGACAGAGTCCGTATGGGCAAAAGCCATATCATTGCAAGCAACCAGCCTGCATGGTTTTGTGACAATCCGAAGGAAGAACCGGTGCTGGTCGCTGACTGGGGTGAAGATGTTGTCAGACAGTTTTATCCCAGTAAGTCACTTATAGATAACGGAGTAGTCTGCGCCTATGGGTCAGACTTTTTTGTCAGCCCATCCTATGGGATTGCAGCTATTCAGGTAGCCATGACCAGAAGACATATCAAGATGGATGCTACATATGAGCTTTTCAAGGATAATCTTGCAGCAATGCCTTCGGAGTGCGTAAGCCTTAAGGAAGCACTTCAGGCTCATACAATCCATCCGGCATATCAGGCTCATCTGGAAAACGTGACCGGCTCAATCGAAGTTGGAAAATCCGCAGAACTTGCCGTCCTGGATAGTGATATTGAAACCATTCCCGTAGAACAGATTCAGGATATCAAAATAGTTGAAACCGTGTTTAAGGGAAAAACAGTATTTAAAAGCATTTAAACTTTATAATTAACATACTCCGGCAGGTCATTTATGAAACCTGCCGGGGGTATTATTGTAATCGGCAGACTATAATTAGGATCGGCGGAATGGTCGAGACCAACACGTTTTTGACAAAAAAACTGAAGAGGAGGTAATACAGATGGCGATGAAAGCAGACAAAATTATTTATGGCAATATTTATACCGTTGACAAAAAACAGCCAAGGGCAAGAGCGGCAGCGATTGCGGATGGCAAGTTTGTCTATGTCGGTGACGAGGAAGGCGTAAAGGATTATATCGGTGAGGAAACAAAAGTACAGAGGTATGAGGACGGAATCATTCTGCCAGGGCTGGGAGAAGGACATGGACATGTCACTCCAGGAGGCACGGAAGCGCTTTTTCAGGTAAGATTGTACACAGGGAAAACCTTGGAAGAATATCGGGCCGCAATCAAAGAGCACATCGAAAAACATCCGGATCATGATGTCATTCAGGGGACGGGCTTCCTTGTGATACCGGATTTCGAGCCAAACGGTCCCACTGCGGATATGCTTGACGGATTGACGGACAAGCCGATTTGCATTGCGGATGCGGGGCATCATTCTTATTGGGTGAATCATCCGGGAATGGAGCGTCTGGGTATTAACAAGGACACGCCGGATGTCAGTGATGGCATCGTCGTTCGGGATGCTGAGGGCAATCCAACCGGTTGGTTCCGAGAAGGTGCCATGGATTTGGCTAAACCGCTAACTCCCTACTCGGTAGAGCAGTACAAGGAAGCGATTTTGTATTATCAAGAGGAATATTTGGCGCAAGGAGAGACCATATTCTTTGACCCGATCCTTAACAACGATGGCACTGACAACGCTACAGAGGCTTATCATCAGCTGGACATAGAAGGAAAGCTGCACATGCACGCCTTTGGCGGGTATCAGGTATTTCAGGCGGCAGGCCATGACCCGATAGCGGAAATTGAATACGCGGCTCGTTTAAGGGAGCGAACCAAGGGCGCTATGTTTGATCTCAGCAATATAAAGATTCAAGTGGACGGCGTCATTGAGGGCAATCCTGCCACCGCCTATATGAAGGAGCCATACGCTGATCCGGCATCTCAGGAGAACCACTACTGCGGGCTGGTTCGCTTTGACTTAGAAACCCTGACAGCTGTATTTAAGAGAGCTCACGAGTTGGGCTTTACGGTACATGTACATGCCATCGGAGATGGGGCGCTGGCTATGACCTTAGATGCTATGGAGAAAGCGCTGTCCGAGACCGGACCGCATGATTTGAGGGACGCTATTACGCATCTGCAGGCAGTGGATTTGGCGGACATCCCCCGTATGGCAAAGCTGGGTGTTGTGGCTTCCACCGATCCCCACTGGTTTGACATGGATGACGACTACTTTGCGCAGATGGTGTCAATTTTGGGCGAGGAACGCTCGGAGGCCCAAATGCCGATGAAATCCTTCTTCGACGCAGGCGTTGTTGTGACCTCCGCCAGTGATTATGCCGTTACGAATCCGGCTTATCCGCTGATTGCCATACAGAAAGGCGTGACACGTAATGTTTTTGGGCAGCCGGAGACTGTACATAACGCAGCCGAGCGTGTCACTATCCAGCAAATGATCGAGGCTGCCACTCTGAATGAAGCGTATCAGTTCTTGTGTGATGATAGGATTGGCAGCATCACCGTCGGTAAGGAGGCTGATCTGGTCGTGCTTGGAACGGACATTACCACCTGCGATCCGGAGCATATCCATGATGCTCCCGTGCTGGCTACCATGGTAGGCGGGCAATGGGTCTACAGCCGCGAATAAGATAAAATCCAGGAGGGATTTGAGGGTTCGGGAAATCTGCGGAACTTGTTGTTTTAGACAGTGACATCGAGAACACTCCGGAAGAACAGATCCAGGACATCAAGGTGCTGCCTTTCATGTTTTCTCCGTAGCAATGCAGGAGATAAATTGTGAACATGGGAATCGGGATTGAGAGGAACAGAGACTCAAAAAACCATAATATTAATTGGTGGTTCACTGTTACCGGTTCTAAGCAGATGATCGCATTGACGAGAAAAAGGGTCATACACAGCACAAGATCGATGAAGAGGATTATGAAGAAGCGTCTGCTCCACCTGTCGATCAGCGGCATGATAACAGCGATCACAAGCCCCAGAACCGCCAGCGAAAACGAAACGCTGGCCATGAAGAAATCAAGCAGAGAAAAGTCGTTCATATACATACTCCTCCGGTGAGAATGATCTTTCTGTCGTCTACCATGATGACATTGGGGGATTCGTCGCTTTCCGTCGTGGCGGAGAGAAGCGTATTGACATCTATGCTCAGACATTTCGCCAGGCGGGAGATCATCACGGCATCCGGAAGACGGGCGCCGTTTTCCCATTTGGCTATGGTGATCCTGGTGACAAAGACCCTTTCAGCCAGCTCCCGCTGCGAAAGGCCTCTATCAACTCTAATTTTCTTTATGGTTTCTGCAAAAAGCATCTTCATTTCGGGATACTCCTCTTATTAAGCTAAATATAAGTAATGAAAAGAACAAAAGCAAGATTCTTATTTATAATAGCCTTTCGGAATCCAACCGGATTTTGACCATATAACAAGGGAATTCGCCCCGAATGAACATTGAAAAGAGAATACTATCCTAAAACAGAAGATGATGAGTGTATTTCTGGGATATATAGCCTAAAAAAGGCGTACTTTAACAAAGCACCTGATTTGAGTGACTTTTGGGATCAATGTGGTAGAATGATATCAGTTGATCAACTAAAAATCAGGCAGCTTGTGCGAATATATCTCTGACAGGATTATCGGATTGAGCTTTGCCCCATGCGTCAAGATGCTGACACATCATGATGCAGTAGAGGCGGCAGTACCACATTTTTGTAGAGTGGTGTCTGCCGTTTTCTAATAGGTAATCTACCTTTTCACGCTTGTTGCATCTCTCAGAAGAAGTTCTCTTGTTATACTCAATCTTCCATTCCTTTGAATCCCTTGCAGGAACGGTAAAAATCCGAGGATTATCCTTGGTTGCTACATGTACAACCAAACCGTAAGGGGAATCGGAGCACTTGTATTCACAGTGGATTCCATCACAATGATAGGCATTTGCACACCTGAACTTATAGCGCATACGAGACTTTTCGTAACCATCACGTATCATCTTTAAACCAGCTTGACATATGGGAATTCCATCTTTGCCAATGGAGTATGTGTCTTTGTATTTGAAGTTCACTCCGCTGCGTTCATTGAGGTCTATGATTGCACTTATGGAGTTCTTCTGACAGAACTGGTATATGGCCATTACGTCATGGGCTGAATCCAGCAATAACTCTGTAATATTGGCTTCTTTGAGGAACGCCTTCATGGCGTGATATGTATAGCAAAGACCGAATGAATCATGCATTGAAGCTCTGTTCAGTAAAGGAAAAACAGGAAGGTCATTGTCGGAGTTAGCAGCGGTCATCATATAAAGATCATAGCCGTAGTAAAACTTGTGCCTTGAAGAATCATAGCCACAGTCAGTATCCGGTTGGGAATACCAGCGGTTGCAGGAGCAGTTACGATCCTTGCATTTGCAAAGCTTCCGATATCTGTGTCTGGCAGAAGTCACGACTTCGGTACCATCACCGGAAAGGACAAGGTTGTCAAGATCAATAAGACCGAGCCGGACAGAACGTTGAAGAAAGACTTCATCAAAGATCCTGAACAACATGGAGTAAGGCTGTTGATCTGTTGACAGAGGAGTACTTTCAAGAGTAGCGATGAGACTTTCAACGGAGATATCTTCGACAGGTTCAGCTTTATCATCCGGATTTTTAGGTTTTTCAACCTTCTTCATTTTTGGAGGATGGGCATGGTCCGAAATATTTTCCTTATCTGATATCCAGAGGCGGTCACAAAAATCATAGAAGGTACCCACGCCCGGAGTATCATCAGGATGGAAACCGCTAAGTATGGCAGCAAGATGATTGGTTTTAAGTTCTTCGCTCCAAGTGGTATAGCTGGTCTTATGCATGACCAAAGAAACCATCATAGAGCGTATCATGTCTGAGGGAAGCCTTGGAACCGGACCAAACAGGGAATAGCGGTCATACATGATCGCATCTATTTTGGAGAGATCCATTGAGTAGAATTTCCCAATGACTGCCCACAAGGAAGGACCAAAACGAGTGAAAGCATCAGGATAGTATTGCTTTAGCAAAGATATCATCTTTGCCTGATAGGCGGCATGACCGCCTAGGTTAATAGGCTTGCACATGAACAAACACCTCCGATCGAGAATTATCCGGCGCCGCGAAGGACGCATTTACTTCTTAATCAGATAGGCCGCGAAGCGGCCGCAGATTTTGGAGGATTTGTCAAGTCCTATATTTGGTATTTTTTGAAAAAATGGGGGGATTTGAAAAATGGAACAAAAGAAAAAGCCCTTGGAATCTAAGCTAAAGATTCCGAGAGCCTATTATATAATGGGGGGTGGCAATCTGGCACCCCCTCTTGAGAGACGTTTGAAATATCATTAACATCTATATTATAAATGCAGGCCATACATCTGTTTTGAGTACCAGTCGAACTGACACATTCAAAAGTAATGATTTTATTAAGTCTGCTAATAAATAGTTGAGCGGAAATTGATGAACTTTGAAAATTTTATACAGGTTGAATTTAAGACATCAAAACATGAATGCCATAGATGCCGGTCTTCGGATTGTGACAGTACTCTTACTTTTTGAAACATCAATACCTACTGCATTCATCATGATAGAAACTCCTTTGAGATATATCAGCAATGGTCAATACCAGTTTTACTTATTGCCTATTTAATCTATTGGGTGTTTCACACGAACGTGAGGTTCAACCTGCGTAAAACGAATGCTGCAAATGAGTAATTTGATGGCTTACTTTAGAACAAATGCAAGGTTCTAGGAGAACACGGCCAGCTTTAATGTTTTCATCATTCTACAGCTTAAGCAACAAGCTTGTAGTGAAGGATGGTATGAGATGATACTCAGCTTCACTCTTAAGCTTTACAAAAACAGGAGCAACTGCACGAATGACAATGATAATTCAAGAAAGTCTGACATTGTTGTCAGTGGGAACTGAGAATTAGAAATAAAAGAAAGGAAAATGGGACAATGAGTGTAATTGATATGGACATTCAAGAAGCAACAGAGAAAATGAGAGCGCTGTACGGCGAGAACAAAAAAATCACCGATGACAATTATGACAAGTCGTTGGCTGTAAAGTGTATCAACGGCACTTTTGTTGGCAAAAAGACGGATGAGAATATCGTTGCCTACAAAGGCATCCCCTATGTTGGCAGGCAGCCTGTCGGGGAATATCGCTGGAAGGCTCCGGTGGACTGTGTTTCGGATGACGGCGTGTACGAGGCCTACTTCTTCCCGAAATGTCCCCGTCAGGTGGGAAACACCAGCCAGATGGGTTCCCTTTATCCACAAAGTGAGGACTGTTTATATCTGAATGTATGGAAAGCAGAGAACATTGACACGGCTGACGCAAATGCAGCGCATTCATGCGCTTCGGAGAAAAAGGCGGTCATGGTATGGATACATGGCGGCGCATTTGAGATCGGCGGCACGGCTGAGCCGCGGGAGGAGGGCACCAATTTTGTCAAAGAAAATCCGGATGTAATCCTTGTTTCCATTGAGTATAGGTTGACCGTTTTCGGTTTTATCCATCTGTCCCATCTTCCGGACGGCAAGGATTATCCGGACGCGCAGAATCTCGGACTCATGGATCAGATCATGGCTCTAAAGTGGGTACATGAGAACATTGCGGCTTTCGGAGGCGATCCTGACAACGTGACGATCTTTGGCCAGTCGGCAGGCGGCGGTAGTGTCAGCCTTCTTCCACTCGTAAAAGGCTCACACCAGTATATTCGCCGCGTAATTGCCGAGAGCGGATCACCCTCCTTTAGCAAGTCTACGGAGGAGTCCATCGCGAGTACGAATATACTGCTGGATGCACTGGGCTGCAAAACGGTTGCGGATTTGCAGAATGTCGATGTAGATAAGCTTTTGATAACAGCTTCTAACGTGCTTGGCATGCGCACAGCACCAGAGCGTGACGGTAAGTTCCTGCCGCTGGATACTTATGAGGCTTACGCAAAGGGCGCGGCAAAGGATGTGGATTTCATGCAGGGTTGCACCAAGGACGAATTCAACTATTTTGCATTTTGTATGGGTGTAGAAGGTTTTACCTTGTGGGCTGAGGAACGCAAGGCAGAGAAGATGGCTCAGCTTACTGAGGAAGAGAAGGCACTGGCGGAAAGTTTCAGTAAGGATGTCAAGGGCGAGAGCTTCGAGCCCGCATCACGTCTGCTGGATCAGATCTGGTTCAATGCACCGCCCATCAGAACGGCTGAGAATCAGACCATGGCGGGTGGTAAATCGTATAATTACTACTTTACAGTGGAATCTTCCGACCCGGTCATGAGAAGCGGACATGCCATCGAGCTTTCCACCGTATTCAACCATCCGGAGGAGACCTTTTGCACTGGAAGGATTTTTGACGAGACCTTCTCCAAAACCATGAGGAAAATGTGGGTTCAGTTTGCCAAGACCGGTGATCCTTCGCTTTCAGCGGACATCTCCCCTGACGGTAAAGCTAAGGAGTGGCCGGTGTACGACCTCACGAACAAATACGTGATGGTATTTGATGAGTTTGATATCCATGTGGCAAAGGAAGCTGAGTTAAAGATCGTAGATTGGGACAGGACGTATTTCCTGACCAAGTATTACGTTCTATGACAGTCCCGATCATTTAAACATACTGGACGTGTATGGTTTTCCTACCCTCATAGGAGAAAATATGAAATAAAGAATGAGCCAGATAATATTTAGCACTATTAGAAGAGATTTGAATTGAAAGTAGATCAAATCATAAAAAACGCAAAAATCTTTACATCAGAAAAGGATAAGCTTAGGGCCACCGCACTTGCGGTGAAGGACGGCAAGTTCGTCTAGGCATTGAGGTTGGTATGACACGATGGATCAACGAAAAGACCAACTACAACGAACTCGAAAGGACTACTGAGGAATTTCCTCCTGCCAGCGAGAAGATGAGCATTGAGGAAATGATCCTGGGTTATAACATCAATGGCGCAAAACAACTCGGTGTGGAGGCTGACATGGGCTCTATAACTGTCGGTAAGGAAGCGGATTTCCTCGTGTTTGAAAACGACCTGCTCACAGCGGAGCATGAGGGCTTCAGCTTCAACATTCCGTGGAATGTGTATTACAAAGGGAAGATGAAATAAAAATGAAAGGAGCGAAAAATAATGGGTATATTAGACGCAAACATCGATGAAGCAAGAGAGAGGATGAGAGCTCTTTATGGCGAGAACAGAAAGATTACTGACGGTAATTACGACAAGACCCTGGCGGTGACGTGTATCAATGGCACTTTTGTAGGCAAAAAGACGAATGAGGATGTCATTGCCTTCAAGGGCATCCCTTTTGTCGGAAAGCAGCCTGTTGGAGATTTACGCTGGAAAGCTCCGGTGGACTGTGTTCCTGATGACGGAGTTTACGAGGCTTACTACTTCGGGAAAGCTCCCCGCCAGGACGGAAATGTCAGCCAGCTGGGTTCTCTTTATCCTCAGAGTGAGGACTGCTTGTATCTGAACGTATGGAAATCCACTGGCAACGCGGAGAAGAGGCCGGTCATGGTCTGGATACACGGAGGCGCTTTTGAGATAGGCGGTACGGCTGAGCCGCGTGAGGAAGGCACCAGTTTTGTCAAAGAGAATCCGGATATAATCCTTGTCTCCATCGAATACAGGATGAATGCCTTCGGCTTTATGCATCTGTCACACCTTCCGGATGGAGGGGACTACCCGGATGCTCAGAATCTGGGTCTTCTGGATCAGGTGATGGCGCTGAAATGGGTCCATGAGAATATTGCGGCTTTCGGCGGCGATCCTCAAAATGTGACGATCTTCGGTCAGTCTGCAGGTGGTGGAAGCGTGACGCTGCTTCCGTTGATCAAAGGTTCACACGAGTATTTCCAGCGTGTCATAGCCCAAAGTGGTTCACCCGTATTCACGCGGTCTACGGAGGAATCTATCGCATGTACGAATGAAGTGATGGAAGCGCTCGGTTGCAAGACCGTTGCCGACCTGCAGAAGGTCGATATCGACGCTCTGGTGAAAACAGAGGGCGCTTTGCTCTCATTGCGAGTATGGGCGGAACGGGATGGCAGGATCCTTCCGCTTGACCCGTATGAGGCTTACGCTAAGGGCGAAGTTAGAGATATAGATTTTATGATGGGATGCACCAAGGATGAACTGGGCTATTTTGTGTACGGCTTCGGGCTGGAAGGCTATGAGATATTTGCCGCGGATCGAAAGGCGAGGAAGCTTAATCAGCTTACAGAGGATGAGAAATCGCTGGTTGAGAGCTACTGTAAGGACGCAAAAGATGTGACTCCTGAGTATACATGTGACAGCCGGCTTTTTGACCAGATAGTGTTTATCGCGCCGGTGTTTAGAATGTCGGAGAACCAGACCATGGCGGGCGGCAAAGCTTACATATATTTCTTCACTCCGGAATCCTCTGTGCCACTCATGAGAAGCGGACATGCCATAGAGCTTTCTACCGTATTCAACCATCCCGAGGAGACTTTCTGTACTGGAAGAAGATTTGATGAGACCTTCGGTAAGACTATGCGCAAGATGTGGGTTCAGTTTGCAAAGACCGGCAATCCTTCGCTTGGTGCGAATATTTCGCCGGATGGAAAGGTAAAGGAATGGCCGCTTTACGACCTTACAAACAAGCAGATCATGATCTTTGATGAGTTCAATATCCATTCGGAAAAGGAAGCCGATAGACATATCGTGGATTGGGACAGAACTTATTTTCTGACCAAGTATTACTGTATCTGACGACAGGCTCCTCAAAGGTAATTATAATCAGGAACTCTCACATAGACAGTAACAAATAATGTAATAGCGAAAGGAGATTAACATGAAAGCTGACAAGATCATCAAAAATGCAAAAATCTTTACAGCGGATAAGAGCAATCCGCAGGCGACCGCTCTCGCGGTGAAGGATGGCAAATTCGTATACGTGGGAGACGAGGCCGGGTTAGCTGATTATGAGGGAGAGGTCACTGACCTCGGCGGAAGGTTCATTATGCCGGGAATTATTGACACCCATATCCATATTACCTTTAGCGCTGGAAATGAGCTTGCAGATATGGGTCTGCGTTTTGAGTGCGACGGCAAGCAGGGCGCATTAGACTTCATATCGGACTATATGAGGAAGAATCCCGACCTTGCGCGCTACAAATTTACGCTGGATCGGAAATATCTGAAGGGGGAAGCACTGACAAAGGAGGATCTCGATGCCATTTGCCCGGAAAAGGAGATCATTATTGTTGAGGAGGAGGGACACAGTGTATGGCTGAACTCCAATGTTCTTGCCCTGAACGGGATTACAGACGAGACACCGGATCCCGTGCCGGGACTCAGCGTCTATGAGCGCAAAGACGGGCATCTGACCGGAAGAGCGACGGAATCCGCGGCAATGCCCTTCCAGTTTGACAATTTGAAGGACGTGACAGACGAGCAGATCAAAACAGCGGTTATGCGCTGGATCGATTATTCTGTCAATGCGGGCGTGACTTGCGTCTTTGATGCAGGTTTTCCGGCGAATGAAGCGTTCCATGAGAGGGCTTATAAAGTACTTCGCGAGTTGGACAAAGAGGGAAAGCTGCCTGTATATATCGAGGGCTGCTATATCATCACAAATCCATATAAGTTGAAAGAAGTCATGGAGGGCTTGAAGCGATTTAACCGAGAGTATACCACGGAACATCTGAAGGTTCATACCTTTAAGCTGATCATGGATGGCACGTTGGGGAATCATACTGCGGCCTTGGTTGATCCCTATGAGGGCACGAATGAGATGGGAGCTACCACCTTTGACGCGCAGCAAATCGCGGATATTCTTAAGGAACTAAACGCGGAAGGGCTTGATATCCATGTGCATACCGTAGGAGATCGTGCGTCCCGCATCATACTTGACGGCGTGGAGCAAGCGAGAAAAGAACTGGGGGACAGCTTCCGGGTTCGGGTTACCTGTGCTCATTTGGAGATTCAGGACGACGCGGATCTTCCCCGCTTTGCAAAGCTTGGCGTGATTGCAAATTTCACGCCTTGGTGGAATGCCGAAGACATCCGGATATCGACCGGCCTCCTTGGAACCGAGCGCGGCTCAAAGAAGTATCGCTGCAAGACGCTCTGGGATACCGGCGCACTTGTGACATGGTCCAGCGATAACATAAGCTACGATGATTTTATGGTCTGGAATCCCTTACTTGGCATGGAAGTCGGAATGACACGCAATATTACCGAAAAAACCCAGTCATACGACTACACAAGATCATCTGCGGAATTTCCACCTGCAGAAGAGAAAATGAGCATCGAGGAAATGATGCTTGGATATACCATCAACGGAGCAAAACAGCTTGGCATCGAGGCCAGAAAAGGTTCCATTGAAGTCGGCAAAGATGCGGATTTCCTTGTGTTCGATAACGACCTGCTTACGGCAGAGCATGAGGGCTTCAGCCACAACAAGCCGAGTGAAGTGTATTTTGGCGGAAAGAAGATGAAATGACGCCGTTTTCAGGACAGCCTAAAGATACTTAGGCTGTCCTTTTGGGATAGAAACTACTTGACTGAAAGGTTGTGATGAAATGAAAAAACTGTTTACTGTTGATGATTTCATGGTTGCCTTTATATCTGCCCTGGGTTATGGCTTTGGAGAAACCATAGCCAGGCTATCAGGCTGGTCGATGTTTATGTGTACGGTGGCGAGCACGGTTCTTGGAATCGTGCTGGAGGAGTTCATCAGCAATATCGTTTTTAGCAAGGCTATACAGAAAAGCAAGGAAAGAAGAATTGTGACATTTGCCGCCATTTTTCTTTTTTTTCTGGGGGCTCAGTGGGTTTCTATCCGTTGGATGGGCTTGTCCTTGATTGAGTATGTGCATGAGGAGTTTATATACGTCATTATTAATCCTGTTTTTGGCTTCATTGTGAACATACTTATCCGTTTTTACCGCCTCTGGAAGATCAGAAGGCTTTACGGGGACGGGAGCGAAGGCTATGTATTCAATTTAAAAAAAGGGGATATCGAAGAGCTAAATAAACAGAATCATCCAATTTTAGGCAGCTACGATACCGATCTTGCTGTAAAGACAAGAACAGGCATATACGTAGGAGAAAAATACAAGGATACTATTTCCTATCTGGGCATTCCATACGCGCAGCCTCCTGTCGGGAGTATGCGATGGAAGGCACCAAATCCGCTTCCTCCATCGGAAGATGTATATGAGGCGAAGCATCTTGGCGCTTCGGCCATACAGGTCGAGCTAAAAGGAGCGATTTTGAAGAACCACAGGCAGAGTGAGGACTGCCTGTATTTAAATATCTGTGTCGGAATCGAAAAGGATGAAAAACCAAAGAAAAAGAACAAAAAGCCGGTTCTTGTGCTGTTTCACAATGGTGATTTTACATATGGAGGTTCTGCTGATCCTTTGTTATACGGCGCCAATTTTGTAGAAAATAATCCGGACATCGTGTTCGTAAGTTTCAATTACCGCCTCGGCATCTTTGGCTTTATTGATTTTTCAGAGGTTGACGGAGGGAAGGCTTATACTGACGCCCCAAATCTTGGGCTTCTTGACCAGATTGCGGCGCTTCAGTGGATTAAAGAAAACATCGCTGCCTTCAGTGGCGATCCGGAGAAAATCACGGCGCTTGGTTTTGAGGCCGGAGCGACCAGTATCAGTCTGCTGGCAGCCAGTGGGGCTGCAAAGGGACTATTTCAGAAGGCCTTCGTATTCAATGGGAATCCTATGACTGTACATGATACGCCGGTGGGTTCCAGAAACCTGGCGAAGGATCTTTTAAAAGAAACGGAAGCCCGGACAATGGAGGAGCTCTTGCAGCTCGATACAGAAGCCTTAAAAGACGTGGCTCAGGTGCTTTGGAAGGATATGTGCGCGCCGACTGCAGACGGAAAAATGATTCCTGAGGATGTGTACCATGCTTATCAGGAAGGCGCTGCTTCCGAAATCGAGTTTATCATTGGCATTCCGAGCAGAGAAAGCAGGATCATCCGGGACTTTCTCAGCGAAGCGGAATACAAGATGCTGACAGAAACCGTCATGACCGATATATCAGGCAGTTTGGATAAATCCCTTGCAACTGCGGTGCAGGAGTATGTCAGTGCCCAGACAGCGATATCCTCCGAGCTTGATGCGAGATCAAAGGTGATCGATCAGTGGATTGCTCTTTGCATCTACCGTTGCGCATGGAAACTGTCGGAGGGTGGAAACAAAGTGCATGTTATGTATTGGGATGAAAAGCCGCTGATCGAGAATTTAGGATCCGGTACGGTCGATGTGGCAGCAATGCTTCTTGGAAATGGCGAAGCCTTGCAGCTGTATGGCAACGTATTGGACAAGGATCTGTCAGTGACACTACAGGAATTTTTGCATAAGTTCGTAAAGGGAGATGCCTTACAGTTATATCGAAATGAGATCAAGGGAATCGGTGATATCGATTGGGAGCCGTTCCATAAGGCGCTCATTGTTTCAGATAAAAAGTTTTCGTGTGATACTATTGAGAACAGGCTGAAAGAGATAGAAGGACTATTCGTTTTTGCTGTGTCTTGATGAAAGGGTTATATGTTGAACTGGAAAAAGCATAATATTCGAGAAGAGTTTTATTTTAAAAAATCCTATATGGAACACAGGCTCCAGAAAGATGTGATGGAGGATGGGATTGCCTATATACCGTGCAGGGTTGAGGGGATTAACGACATCATAAGCAAATTCAGTATTAAAGGATGCGAGTCTCTGGATGGAGAGTTTAAGGATTATCTATTGGATTTTATCGACTGCATTCCGGACGAATATCCTATTGTACTTGAGATACACGGGCCGAAATTTACGGATGAGGAAAAAAACTTAATCACTGATACCATAGAGTCTGATGCAGACTATCTGCTCGGTAAAACAGAAGCCGAGAACAGGCATCACAGAAAAGTATTCTGGTGGATGGCAGTGGGAACCATAGGATCAGGGATCTTACTTGCCTTGATCAGAAAAATCATATCTGATGATATCCCGATCGAGTTTTTCTATGTGTTATTCTGGCTCTTTGCGGATGCCTTCGTCAGGTATCTATTTATAGAAAACTCTGATTATCAAAACGAAAAAATCCGAGCTGGCAGGACTGCCAGTATGAAAGTGGAATTTGTGGAAGAGTGATTTTGTCAGGCAAAAAATTCTGACAATTTTCCTGATAATTACACAGACCATAAATAATAGAATCCAGTCATATTAGAAATATAAAGGGGAAGAAATGAGGAACTCTAAAGAAAGCAAAAATGTGAAATCTTTGGAAGAGGCGAAGTCGGTCAAGTGCAACAACGGTACCTTCGTCGGTAAGGAGACAGAAGATCTGATCATCTGGAAGGGCATCCCCTACGCAACTCAACCCGTGGGGAAGCTTCGTTGGCAGAAGGCACTTCCTGCCGCTGACAATGATGGTGTGTACGACGCAACAAAGCCGGGCCACGTCCCTATCGGACCCTTGAACGACTCTGAGGGAACGGCTGAATTCGGCGAGGACTGCCTCGTGCTGAATATATATCGAAATACAAGCTGCAACGACAATAAGAAGCCGGTCATGGTGTGGATCCACGGAGGCGGGTTCTGCGCCGAATCCCAGGCGTCACCCCTCTACGACCTTACCAACATATCAAAACAGTGCCCCGACATCCTGTTCGTGTCCATCGACTACCGTCTTGGCTTCATGGGATTCATGAACTTCGAACGCGTTCCTGGCGGAGAGAACTTCAAGGAGGCAGGTAACCTCGGTCTGCTTGACCAGCTCGAGGCCCTCAGATGGGTACAGAAAAATATCGCAGGGTTCGGCGGAGATCCTGATAACGTGACGATTTTCGGCGAATCCGCAGGATCGGCAAGCGTCACATTCCTCCCGCTTATCGATGGAAGCGAAGGACTCTTCAGGAGATGTATTGCACAGAGCGCCAACATCGCCTACTGCGACACCATGGAGCATGGCATCCACGTCACTCAGAACTTCCTGATCGCAACGGGCTGCCAGACCATGGACGAGCTGATGGAACTTACCACCGAGCAGCTTGTAGAAGCCTATCAGAAAGCAGCTGTTATTGACAAGAACTGCCTTCTCGGAACTGCCAACTTCCCGCTCCTGGACGGCATCACGCTGCCTGAGGACCGAATGGAAATCATGTTCCTGATCTTTGGCGTATACCCGGTGGTGTTTCCCCGATTTGAGCATATAATGAAAACAAAGGAATCTACTTGATTAAAAGGTTAGGAATATTGAGGTATAAGACTTAAAAAAAACACAGAGGTCTTCAAGATGAATGTATATGATTTTGACGGAACGATTTTCTATTCAGACTGTTCTATAGGTTTTGCAATCTGGTGCATGATGAGGCATCCTAAGCTGTGGTTTACTTTTTTACCCGGTATGATCAAAAGTCTGATTATGCACAAAATGGGAAAACTGCCTAATTATCTGCTACAACGGAAGATGTTCAGCTATCTGACCATGATAGATGATTTTGATATACAGATCGAGCGTTACTGGGATAAATATGAGAACAGGATATCCGCATGGTATCTGGCGCAGAAAAGATCGGACGATCTCATTATCAGCGCATCTCCGGACTGTATCATAGGCCCGATCGCGAGAAGGCTCGGTGTAAACTTCATAGCTACGGAATATGACAGGGAATACGGTGTTTTTCTTAACAATCTGATGTATGCAAAGGAAAAGGCGAAATATATTTTTGATCACGGTTTTCCAATAATAGAGAATTTCTACTCCGATTCACTTGCTGATACACCCCTTGCCTTGTGCGCAGAAAAAGCTCATCTTGTAATCAACAAAGCCACTACCGTGACAGACTGGCCTGACCTTGATGAAGAAACCATGAAAACTGTAAAGGCAAAGATTGACACGGGATGGAGCATTCATCTGAAAGAGGAAGATTAAGTGTACGTAATTATTTATGACTTCGGAACCAGTAGCGTAAAAACCTGCCTGTTTAATATCGATTCAGAAATACACCTTGTATCGAATTCTACTGCCGGATATGGGCTTTACATTTCTGACGATGGAGGTGCACAGCAGGATACTGAGGAATGGTGGGAAGCACTGTGTTCGACCACCCGGGAACTGTTTAGGAAGTCGGAGGTAAAACCTGAAGAGATAAACGGAATTGCATTCTGCTCCCAAATGCAGGGAACCGTTTTGATTGATAAGAATGGGAATGCCTTAAGAAGTCCGATGAATTATCTGGATCAGAAGGGTGTCAAAGAGTATCAGGCATGTATGGGCAGGGGTATCATCAAAGTTTCAGGCTGCAGCCTGTATAAGCTTGTACGGAATCTGATCGTTAATTATGCCGCCTCAACAAGCGCCAAAGATCCGGTCTGGAAATACAAGTGGGTGGAAGACAACGAGCCAGAGATTTTTGAGAAAGTATATAAATGGTTGGACATTGGCGACTATCTCGTTGCACGCTGCACGGACAGGATCATAAGGACTGCCGATTCCGCCTTCGCGACGTTTCTTTATGATACCCGAGTGGGAAAAGAAGGTTGGAATAAGGGCCTTTTGAAAATGTACGGGGTAAACCCCGACCACATGCCGGATATCATTCAATGTTCTGACATGGTAGGTGGATTGACGGAAAAAGCGGCAGAAGATCTCGGACTTGTGAAAGGAATCCCGGTATTTGGAGGCGGCGGAGACACGACCTTTGTGAATATAGGAGCCGGCTGTACCAGACCGGGGGATACTCATATATATGTCGGGACATCGGGATGGGTATCAACGTTTCTGAATCATCAGACGGTTGATATTGATGCTATGATCACCGGTGTTCTGTCCGCAAAATGTGGGTATTTCAACTATTACGCAGAACTTGAAACAGCAGGGAAGTGTTTTGAGTGGGTCATGGATCACCTGACTCTCGATGAGATAGGTGTGTATCTCGAGAAAACAAAAATAACAGATGTTGAGAGCAAATATATAAGCCTTTATGATTATCTGTCAGAAGAGGTAAGTAAAGTTCCGCCCGGAGCCAACGGTGTGATATTTACTCCCTGGCTCCACGGCAACCGCTGTCCATTTGAAGATTCCCGTGCCGGTGGGATATTCTTCAACATCAGAACAAATAATGGAAAAAGAGATATGATTCGTGCGGTTCTTGAGGGTATCTATTATCACTTGCGTTGGCTGCTGGAATGCGAGATGAAGAAGGTAAAAACATCTGACACGATCAGGTTTGTTGGAGGCGGAGCGTTATCGCCCGTTACCTGCCAGATGCTTGCGGATATTACCGGACACACTATCGAGACAGTTGAAAACCCTCAGGAGGTTGGAGGAGTAGGAACCGCACTTGTTATTGCGGCAAGTATTAAAGGAGAAGATGTACTGGAGCTTTCGCGTCGACTTGTAAAGGTTGACCGCACCTATATTCCTGACACTGTAAATAAGGAAGTATATGAGCGGAATTACAGGGTATTTAAAAGACTCTATAAAACGAATTCCCGAAGCTTTAAGATATTAAATGCCTGAGTATATGCAATTTCTAAAACCAGATGCATCAAGTGTATAATCACTCCGAAAGGAACTGCAAAGATGAAGGTACTTGCTGTAGAGGATGAGGTCATCCTGTTAAAACATTTGACTAATCGCATACATGATGCCCAGCTCGAGGCTCTCAGATGGGTACAGAAAAATATCGCAGGATTCGGCGGAGATCCTGATAACAAGACCGGTGATATCTATATGGTCGCAGATGTTCTTGGACACAAAGGCATCCTTTTACTTGTATCGCATATCTTTCTATTAAATGCGCGTTTTGTATAAGAATAGGAGGGATATATAGCTTGGATTTTCAAGATTTGACGTATATAGCAAATAATGCTATTATTTAAGTAAGAAAATCTTACTACAAGGAGGATATAAAATGAGTATGATAACTGAAGTAACATCAGTTTCCTCTAAAGGACAGGTTGTTTTACCCAAAACAATCAGGGACGCACTTTCTTTGGATACCGGTAGTAAGCTCATAGTTGTGACTGATGGAGACAATATATTACTAAAGCCCATCGTGACACCTGATATCAGCGAATTTGATGCTCTTATGAAAGAATCTCAGAAGTGGGCGAAGAGTGTAGGTATGACAGAAGATGATATAGATGATGCTATTAAAGCAGTCAGGAAAAGGAGAAAGGCCTGATGCGTGTTGTTATAATTCATTGAGTGTGCGGTTGATTCAAAGTGCTATTATGTTATCAGTGGAGATAAGGATCTTTTGACAGTAAAGGAATATGACGGTATTGAGATAGTTACAGTTGCGGAATTTCTCGAGATACTAAGAAACAATATCGACTAATAATGTATCATATTATACGAGCTCTGAAACAATGTTGTTTTGGGGCTTTAATTTATTTTACATGTTCCGGTTAAACCGACATACATTACGACAATTGAAGAGGTTAACGAGACCTTTTATGATATAAAATTTATCGAAAGTCTTGTTAACTTCTTCATTTTAGGACAATGCGTACAGTATACAGCATACATCTTTTCGCAAAACTGCTGTTTAACGAAAAGATAATCGGCAATAATTAAATGTTGCCGACATAAACTGAAAAATCGGGTTAACCAAAACTTGTAAAAAGCCGAACCGGAAATCATTCCAGGTCATAGAAAGGTTCGGCTTGCGAGTTATTATTGATTGGCCTTATATGACTTAATGCGCTTTGCTACATTGTCCTTGATGTTGTTGTAAAAGATCGAGTAGTCATCCTGATGGAAGCTCTGAGGTCCTGAGAATTCTACCATTTCGTTGGCTACTGCAGCGGCATTCGTTACAACCGTACCACGAGAAGTGTCCAACTGTGCATCAGCTCCGATGTCACAAATCTCTGTCTCACCTGTCTTGGGATCCATCACAAGAGAACCTAAGTTCTCACTTGCCGGAGCATATGTTTCGTCACGTTTCCAGTTCAGCGGATTGATTGCGACTCCGTTTGGAAGCATTGCAGCATTAATGGTTTTAGCTTCTCTGTTCTTAGGACCTTCAGCATGCCAGCTAATGATAACGCCTGTGTCATCCTCGCCGATCGCAAATTTCATATGCGGGTTTTCTTCCAGGTCTTCTCTCGTGATGGAATAACCGATTGCGTATGCTGCTACCATGCGATCATAATATTCGGGATGTTTTTTAAAGTAGTTCTTTAAAAAAAGCCTTACCAAAGCAGATCCCTGACTATGTCCTGCAAAGATGAAAGGACGGCCTTCGTTGTAATTCTTGAAGTAATAATCGAGCGCATCTGAAAGGTCATCGTAGGGAGTACCGGAAATAGCTTTATCGACGCTTCCACCCTCCTGCCAGACTTTACCCATAAGTTTCATGCTGGCCTGACGGTAGTATGGTATGAACACGTTCGTGGATTCTTCAAATACACTCGACTTAATCGCATGCTCGATCTTAACGCCTTCCAGCATCTCAGCATTATCGAGTGTCGCATAATCGGGGTCGCCCTCATTCGCACTCATGGTCACTGTAGAGTAGATATAGAAAGTGTCAATATCCTTTGTGATTTCTGGAATCTTGTACCAGCTGGCATTCTGAGAATAATCAATTGAATTCATTATTTTCCTCCAAATAAAATGTCCTTGATGCATCTTACTGCAGTACTGTTACGTACATGATGAAGGGCAGTCCGAAACCTGCCAGACTGCCCATGATTCTTTATATTAAGCAGATCAGAATTATGCTATTTTCGTCAGTTTACTTTCTTTCCGCTAAAATATACATCCTTTGGCTTGTTATAGCTGAATCCTTCTTTTTCAGCTGTAAGAAGGTCTTTGTCGAATACCAGGAAGTCTGCATCCTTGCCCGCAGTTATGGAACCCTTTTTATCCTCAATACCAAGCTGTTTTGCTCCATTTATAGTAAATCCCAGCAGCATTTCTTCGATGTTCATTCTTTCATCTTCAGGAGGGAATACCTTAGGGAATCTGGTGAATTCATAATTCTTGGTCTTTTCGGTAATTAAACGTGTCATACCGACTTCCATACCAAGGTATGGATTCCATGTCGTAAAGTCCATGAAAGTGATATTGTCGCTTGACCATGCTACCAGAGCGCCGGTGTCCCATATTGTCTTGCAGCGGAACTGCTTTCTGGAGCGTTCCTCACCGAGCCAGGTAGCACTGAAAGCAGTATCCCCGGCGTGCCAGTGCGGTGTGAAATTCGCGATTACGCCAAGCTTCGCGAAACGGTCAAGATCTGCGTCATCCTGAATCTCCAGGTGAGCGCAGGTTACTCTCACCTTTAAGCTGTCTCCCATCTCTTTTCTGGCCATCTCCACACCATCCAGCACCGTACGTGAGGCACGCTCTCCCACCGTGTGAAGATGAAGATCCAGACCCGCCTCATTGAGATTCTTCAAAAGTTCGCACATTCCCTCTGCGGAAAAAGCAGTAGTTCCAAGTGTATGGACATCCACATAAGGCGTAACCATAGCTGCGGTATGGATCTTCTGGGTACCATCCATGAAGATCTTCATGGTATGAACCTTTAAATGCTCTGTATTGTACTCATCCCGGAAGCGCTTCACCTCCAAAAGACCCTCCTCTGCATCCTTCTCGGCATTGATAACAAGACTGCCGTCAATATATACGGGGAGTTTTCCCTGTTCATCAAGAGCACGAAGACGTTTATAGACCTTCTCATGGAATTTCATATCCCCCGGAAGGCCGGCATCAAATACTGCACACACGCCATATTCGACTGAAAAATCGATCCAACGCTGGAGTGCTGCATCAACCTGCTCATCGGTAAGCTCCATCGAGCTGTCGAGGATGATAGGTATTTCCGCTGCGCCTTCAATACAATTTCCGGTTACATGTCCGTCCTTACGCACATAAATAGCAAGTCCAGGTATGGGATCCGGCGTATCATCTGTAATGCCATGCCGCTCAAGGATCTTTGAATTCACCCAGATACTGTGTCCCTCTCCTTCCTGGATCTGAAGCTCGGCATCAGGACAGATCGCATCGAGATCCTCCTTTACTATATCCTCACCTTTCAGAAATTTTTTCTCCATAAGGAATCTGTAGCGCTTCTGTCCGGGATTCTCTTTGATACGTTTGGCCATAATGTCCAATGCTTCCTGTTTGCCATCTGGCTCAAGGCGTTCTCCCATATCGGCATACTCGAATCCGACCGGTATTGTAATATGCACGTGGCTGTCAATGATTCCCGGCATGATGAACTTTCCACCGAGATCGGTAACATCTCCCTCATAATCCGTAAGTCCTGATTCATCGCCCACATAGACAAATTTGCCGTCCTTTACCACAAGAGCTGTTGCCTGTGGCTTGTCCTTGTCCGATGTGAAGATTTTCGCGTTCTTGATGATCTTGTCTGCTTTCATATCAATTTCCTTTCGCTATTGAATTTTTGTATGATAAAACCAAGTTACTTTCTATTCGATAAAATACGCATCTCCTCGTTTGGTCATGCTGTCAAAATGTCAAAAAACTCTACTTGCGTGCGGCGATGATATCTGTAAGGTAACAGGGGGTAAAGTACTTGTCCATGAACTGGTAGTAGCCGAGCAAAGGGAGCACGGCCTTGTACTGGTCGGCAAGAAGATCCTTCTTGATACGTATGTCACCCGGCCCGGCGATATCAAGGACGTTCTGATCATCCGCCGAGTATGCCTTCCATTCAATCCGGTCGGTCGACGGGTTGCCGCAGCGTGCGAAATTGGTCCACGTCTGCAGAACCGCCGTGTAGATCTCATCGGAGATGTTTGTGCCGTTAAAGGCGCTGCTTGTCCCGATGTCACGAAGATTGAACACGAATATGAGCTCCACGGAATGTGCTGCACCTATATCTGGATTGCTGCCAGGGTACGACCAATAGTAGCAGAACGTCTTGTTGAATGCGCTCTGCACGTCTAGCTGCTGGAGCATCGGAATCCTGAACATGAGCTCATCTATGAACTCCGTCTCGATAAGTCCCGGTTCATGGAACCTGCAGACACGCTGGAACTCCTCGTAATACTTCTTGTCCTCTTCCTTCAGGTAGGGAACTGCGTCGCCCACGGCGCGCTGGGCGAATAGCTTTTGCTCTTCCATGCTAAGCATTGCGCCCTCTCCCATGAACAGCCTGGCCTCGTCGGCCGTACTGCCTGCCATGATGGAAATGTGTTTTGCATAGCCCTTACGGTACAGCTCGATGGGTGCCTCAGGGAGCACCTCGGTTCCATAGTACGGACAGGACGTGAACTTTCCGACCGCATCGACATACGCCTTTTGGAGCTCCTCTTCGGTCAGCGCCATGATGTCGTCCATGGTCTTGCAGCCGGTGTATTCGAGCAGCGCCTTAGTCTTGCCCTGGGCGGATTCGCAGTTGACCGGGAAGGCCAGGCCGGTGGAGCCGCTCTGTGCGATAACCTTCTGGAAATACTGGTTCGCTTCCTTCATGACTGGAAGAATGGATACTGAACCGCCGCCGGCGCTTTGTCCGAAGATGGTCACGTTGTCGGGATCGCCACCAAAAGCGGCTATATTCTCATGCACCCACCTGAGTGCCATTGCCTGATCCAGCAAACCGTTGCAGGGCGCCGTCTTGAAGTTTTCGCCGCCGGGTACCGACGAGAAGTCCATGAAGCCGTACATATTAAGACGATAGTTGATGTTCACCATGATGATGTCACTTTGCGCCTGTACAAGGTTGGCTCCGGTGTAGGAGATCTGCGAGCCCGAGCCAACGACGTACGCACCGCCATGGATCCAGACCATAACCGGCTTCTTTTCGGTCTTATCGTCGGCGTTGACCCAGATGTTAAGGTACAGGCAGTCCTCGGACATTAGCTTCTGTATGCAATCCTCATAGCCGAGTGAGCCGAAAGCACCCTTACCATAGTACCTTGCTTCAAATACCCGGTCGCTCGCTTCCACATATTCCGGTGCCTTGAAGCGTCGCTCGCCCACGGGCGGCTTCGCATAGGGGATGCCCAGCCACGACGCTACTCCGTGATTCTCGGTTCCAACGAAGGTGCCGTTGACGCATTTCACGGCATGGGACTTGTCGTAATCTCCGGTGATTTCGCTGTTTAAGTACTCGTACGGTTCGAAAATGGCCAGATCCTTAAATTCTCTTTTCTTGTCACTCATTGTTTTGTCCTCCTTTTGACTGTTCAACACGTAACCCTTTCATCTGTGTAATACTACTCCCGGCAGGATCGTGAAAATATGTCAGGAGTATGTTTGCTTTCCTTCTTTGTTTAGTGAACTCTTCTTCATTAGGGACTTCCATATACGCTCATTAGCTCATTTTTTATATTGAAAAAACTTTTTTCCCTTCGAAGTATGTTGCTTCAGGCTTTGCAGTATGTATCTCGTTTACCGGGCATGACAGTACATCCTTGTCAACGAGGAGGAAGTCTGCATATTTACCTTCCTTGATGCTGCCTCTTTCATCCTCTATAAACATCTGCTTTGCACAGTTTATGGTCAGTGCTGTTATGGCCTGTTCACGGGTTATGAGTTCTTCGGTCCACCAGGGGGACTCTTTTTCCGGATCCATCACTCCGGTAACTGATATTTCCATGATGCCGAAGGGGTCATCAGGACTTCCGCTAAGTGCAGGATAGTCAGAATGGAAAGATACGTTAATGCCGTAATCAAAGTATGACTTCATGGGGTAGGATTTGTCCTCCATACCTGCGGGAACCAGAGTTTTAAGAATTTCAGGTGCCCCTGTAGGGAAATGATGCCATATCATACCTGAGGTGGAGTAAATGTTGTGGTCAGCCATTCTCTGCCAATCCGGATCATTAACATTACGCACGTGAACAATCGTATTTCGCAGTTCATCCTTTCCACCATTAACGAAAGCGTTTATACAACGATTTACAGCCTTGTTGCCCATGGTATGAATGTGCATGGCCATGCCTTTTGCATTAGCCTTACGGGTAATGTCTGTGACTTCATCTTCTTCCCAGTTTGCAAGACCCTGATGGCCATCAGGATATAAAGGATCCACAAAGCCTGTACTGCCTTCTACAGTACCGTCCATGAAGAGCTTAACCCAGTTTGGAAGTACATGGGTAGTCCTGTATTTTTGGGCTTCGTCAGCCTTGGCAAGAGCCTCGTCCACATTCATCCAGCTCTCGATCTCATAGCTTAAGCCCAATATTATATGCATATCTCCGGCTTCATCCACCTGTTTGGCTGCCTGATATAAATGATCATTATAGAAATACGGAGACCAGCCATCCATATACATGGTGTAACCTTCTGACAGCATCTGTTCCTGAATCTTAGCCATGTTTTCTTTTGCAATGTCAACAGGGAAGAGTTTCTTATTGTCCAGGAAGGAACGCACATAGGTTCCGGCCTGTTCTTTCAGGAAACCGGTAGGTGTACCGTCGTCTCCCATGACAATCTCGCCTCCCCTGACTTCGGTTTTCAGCACATTTCCGTCTTTATCCATGATGCCGGCATTTACAAGACATATAGTGTTTACTATACCCTTGTGACCTTCCTCATCTGCAAAGTAAATAGGGATATCATCACATATGTCATCCAGCTGCTGACGGGTTGGCATATTTTCAGTGAAGAGCATAATGCTCCAGCCGAAACCGAATATGGATGTCGCTCCGGTTTCTCTTGCTTTTTTTACTGCGTTGGGGACGATTTCCGTGAGAAACTTATCTACATCATCATGTCCACCAACTATAGTTCCGACTGAATGTGTGGCATAGCCCATGGAATAATGTGCGTGACCGTTTCCGCAGGAAGGCATAACGAGACCCTTTCCGGTATGGTCCAGAATCTGAGTCTGCCCTTCTTTAATAAATTTTTCGGCACCTTTTCGATCACCTACATAAACATATTTTCCGTCCTTTACGGCAAATGCTTCAACAATCCTGTCGTTTTCGGAAGTGAAAATCTTTCCACAGACCACGAGATCAGCTGCTGTTGCTATTCCATTTTTTTGTGAGCCATCGTTAGTTTTCATAACTACATTCTCCTTGCCTTAAAAGCTGCGACACGTTTTGCCACGTTGTCCTTGATGTTGTTGTAGAAGAACAGATAGTCTTCGTTATGACGTCCATCCGGTCCAAAGAACTCGGCGGCGGCTTTGGCAGTTTCCTCGTCCATTGGTTCGCCTTTGGCGTTTGTTATGACCACGCCGCGGGCAAGGTTGATCTGCGCATCCGCACCGACATCTTTGATTTCCGGCTCGCCGGTTTCTTCATTCGCCATGAGTGAACCAAGATTCATGCTGGCCGGGGCATAGGTTTCATCAAGCTTCCAATTGAGGGGGTTAATGCTTCTCGTGTTAGGCAGCACCACCAGGTTATGAGCATTAGTCTCAAGGTTCTTTGGACCCTCGGTATTCCATGCGATTATGACACCCGTGTCTGTTTCGCCGGTGGCAAACTTAAGGTGCGGGTTGGCCGCCAGATATTCGTCTGTAACGGAATAGCCGATGGGATAGGCTGCGACCATGCGTGAATAGTATTCCGGATGATCCTTAAAGTATGTACGAAGCAATACCAGAACCATGGCAGATCCCTGGCTGTGACCCGCAATGATGAACGGACGACCACCGTTGCAGTTTTCAAAATAATAGTCCAGGGCCGCAGTTATATCGTTAATGGGCATGCCTTCAAAAGCTGCATCCGCAGTTCCGGTTTTCCTGGCCATCTCTCCGGCATACTTTAAGCCGGACTGGCGGTAGTACGGCATGAACAGGTTGGTGGAATCCACGTAAGCACTCGCATGTAAATTGTACTCTGCTTCCGCACCCTGCAGCATCTCGGTATTGTCGAGGCTGGCAAAATCGGGTGCACCTTCTGCAAAGCTTCCCATGATGTATTCAGTTGCATAGATGTAGAAGGTATCAACATCCTTGGAGATTTCCGGAAGCTTGCACCAGCATTCTTTCTTGGAATAGTCGGGTGCCACACCTACAGTTTCTGATGACAGGTTGTTGCTCATTTCTTCTCCTTTCTAAAAATGAAATCTCTTTTTCTTAAAATATATTTTTAGGTTATGAATATGTTGTTTTTTTCTGATTTGTCGCCGTAAAGCCCCTTTGCTTTAGCCATGGGGATATAAGGCGACTATTGGAGTGTCAAAGATACTTCCTAATACGACACTAACTAGAATGTATAGCGGGCTATTAGCTTTTAATGGTTAGCCTTATATGACTCTATACGCTTTGCTACGTTTTCTTTGATGTTGTTGTAATAGAGTGCGTAATCGCCGTTATGGTAGCTTTGGGGACCAAAGGCGTCACCTCCAATAGGCTCGAAATGTGCGTTCGTTAGGATAGAGCCGCGACTAAGAACCAACTTTGCATCCGCTCCAACGTCTTTAATCTCATATTCAACGGTTTTTTCATTTAGAATGCGTGAGCCAAGGTTTTTGCTTGCAGGTGCATATGTCTCGTCGAGTTTCCAGTTAAGGGGATTGATGCTGATCGCATTTGGAAGAATCACAACATTGTTGACATTCTGTTCTACATTCTTTGGTCCCTCTGTATTCCAGCTAATGATGACGCCCGTGTCACACTCACCGTTAGTGAACTTCAGGTGGGGGTTCTCCTCGAGATAGTCCTTTGTGATAGAGAAACCTATGACGTATGCTGCGATCATACGCTCGTAATAATCAGTATGTTTTTTAAAGTAATCCTTCAGCACAAGACTTACGATTCCCGACCCCTGGCTGTGACCTGCAATGATGAACGGACGTCCGTTGTTGTAATTCTCGAAGTAGTAGTCAAGTGCGGCGGTGACATCGGCATAGGGTATTGTGGAAAATGCTGTGCGCGGGTCGCCGGATTTCTCTGCTTCTTTTGCTGCGTATGTCATACCTGCCTGGCGGTAGTACGGCATAAACACATTAGTGGAGTCCTCGAATACGTTAGCCAATATTGGATAATTTGCTTTCACGCCTTCCAGCATCTCGGCGTTGTCGAGGGTCGCAAAATCGGGATCTCCATCATTTTCAGCCATATACTCCGTTGGGTAGACAAAAAACGTGTCAACATCCTTTGTGATTTCCGGAATCTTGTACCAGCTGGACTTCTGAGAATAATCAATTGAAATCATTTTTTCCTCCAAAAAAATCCTTAATAATGCAATATAGTTATTTACATGTGACTCGTCAGTTTACTTTCTTTCCGCCCAAATACACAGTCTTTTGCTTGTTTAAGCTAAATCCCTCGTGCTCTGCTTATACGATATCTTATTTTTGAAATGCTGAAGGTTTCCGGTAAATCATTAGAGCATATAGTATTTGGTCAGGAAATAAGTCCTGTCCCAATCAACTATCTTAACCTCGGATTCCTTTGCCGGATGGATGTCGTACTCATCGAGAACCATCACCTGCTTGTTCGTGAGGTCATAGAGTGGCCACTCCTTCGCCTTTCCGTCAGGAGATATATCTGCACTAAGGGACGGATTGCCGGTCTTTGCGAACTGAACCCACATCCTGCGTACGGTTTTTGAAAATACTGCGTCAAATGTTCTTCCCGCGTCTTCGGACATTTCAGGATGATTGAAAACTATCGGAAGCTCTATTGCATGTCCACATTTCATGATTGGATCGGCAGCCTCCGGGGTGAAGTAATAAGTGTACACCTTTCCCCCTGCTTTAGCCTGACATTCTGACAGCCTTATCGTCGGAGCGATAAACCAAACCTGGCTTAGCAGGCGGCTGCTCGGCTGGTAACTGTCTCCTTTTACATCTTTGCAGAAGCTTTCAACCAGAATCTTCTCTTCATCCGGTATAATGGAAAACAGTCTGGCCATACGTCCTTCAGCCCATGCATTCCAATACTCAACTCCGAAGCTTTTTACAAAAAAGTCCATTTCGTCCTTGTTGCACCCCACAAGAAACTCTATATCTTTTGCTGCACCATTTTCATAAACATCAAAGGTTTCATCAGGCAGGTATTTTCCGTCTCTTTCCGGAACCTGGCGCATAAATAGCTTAGAGGAAGCAGCTTCCAGAAGCTTTTCGCCTTCGACCCTCAGGAGATCGGCAACAGTTTTGCAACCGAGCGCTTCCATCAGTTCATTCGTACATTCGATGCCTTCCTCTGGTGATCTTGTCAGGTTGACGGAGCCGCTCTCAGCAATGACCCGGTGAAAAAATTTATGGGAGCCTTCGACAAGAGGAAGAAGAGTACAGCTTGAGGCACCTGCTGATTCACCAAAGATGGTCATATTGTCCGGATCGCCGCCAAAGCCCTCAATGTTTTCATGAATCCATTTGAGCGCCATTTTCTGATCAAGAAGTCCCAGATTCTGCGAATCCGTATAATCCTTGCCATCCGGCAGGTGGGAAAGATGGAGGAAGCCAAAGACGCCAAGCCTGTATGCTATGGTGACAACGATGACATCTGGATTCTCTTTTACCAGATTGTGGCAGTCAAACATCGGATCCACCGTTCCCCCTGCTTCAAAAGCACCACCGTGGATCCATACCATGACCGGTTTTTTTTCGGCAGTTGCATCATCTGATTTCCATATGTTCAGATACAGGCAGTCTTCACTCAGATCATAAAAGGAGCCTGTTTCCAATGCCGCATTTCCGAAGGCGCTTTTCGCATTATAATACGCCTCATATACGCCATCATCCGGGACAGGATCCACCGGAGCTTTCCATCGCAGATCACCGACAGGCTGCTTTCCGACAAAGGGAATACCCCTATATATGATGATATTCTCTGTCCTTCTGCCAACGAAGGTCCCGTTTTTGCACCTGACCGCAAGTGACTTGTCGAAATCTTCGTCTGCGATCCTTTTATTCTCGCCTCCGTACATAGACCTCAGCAGCTCTTTCACTTCCATTGTTTCAGTCATTTACCTATCCTCCTTCATTGTTGATCTATCTTACACTTTTCGTCCATGGTGATGATGTTGCCGAGAATGAGTGCCATTTCATTCATAAAATCAACCATCTTTAAAGATTTGTTGTTTTTTCTGATTTTTCTTAATAAGTCGGCTACAATAGATGTAACTTGACACACAGAAATATTATATTGGAAATAACGTTAAAAAACCGTAAAAAATCAATTTACGAAAATATATTTTAATCGAAATCATTTTTTATCAAGCTTATATTTCCAAATTTTAGGAGGATTATAGTTGGATATTCAGACTTCTTTATCCGATAGGAAATTCGGAACTTTTCAGAAGATTTGTTTTGGAATCATGTCTTTCCTGACCCTGTTTTGTATCCTGATGTCGGTAATACATAATGTTTTTCGCGACAGCTATATATTGCTTATCAATAGTATATGCATTATTAGTCTTGTATTTATGACAGTGTTAACCGGATTTTTGGCATCAAAAAAAGAAGAAACTACATTACCCAGGCGGTATTTCATGCTGTTTCTTCTTAATCTTTATGCCGGAGCCTTTTTCCTGACACTTGTGTCCTGTTTATATCAAATCCCAAAATATGCTCAAATCATCAGAATACTTTATACCCTGTGTTACTTTTTTGTAATGCTGGTCTTTTGGACTCTGTGGCTTTATCAGAAACAGTTTATCAGAGAATCTGTTGTGACTCATGCCGTTACTGTTTTGATAGCTTCAGTAGTTATCATTTACACATTTATACTCGTCATTAATCTGTTTAAGCCTGTTATTTTCAGCATAACGGATCAGGGCGGTTATTCGTATATGATTAAGGATTATTTCAGTGTTGCTGCATCATGTTTCTGCCTCTTGCTTTTATGTGTAGCCACCTTTACATCCAATCTCAGCAGAAACCGGAAATTCTCATTTTTTTGCTGTGTTTTTTTCCCCTGTCTTTTTTCAACAATTGCCATAAATCATGAACTTTTTAAGTGGGGGATTTATATCTTGGGGTTAGTCAGCTTTACAGTAATACTGCCGTTGTATCTTATTTTCTTTAATGCCCATGATGAGCTTGAAAATGACATTCTGCGACATGAAAAAGAACAGACTCAGCTTAGGGTTTCTGCCATGATGTCTCAGATGCAGCCACATTTTTTGTATAATTCCCTTGCTGTTATAGAGGCCCTTTGTGAAGAGGATCCAAAGCTTGCCGCTGAGGCCACCAATGCCTTCTCTAAGTATCTCAGGGAAAATATGAATTTTGCAGATAAGAGTAAACCTATCTCGTTCTCAGAAGAACTGAATCACATAAAGACCTATGTCTGGCTCGAGGAACTGCGATTCCCAAACAAATTAAGGGTAGAATACGATATAGAATGTGATGCCTTTCCTGTTCCTGCACTGTCGGTACAGCCTATGGTTGAAAACGCAATTAAGCATGGTATCTGTAAGACCAAATCCGGCGGAACGGTAAGAATCCGCTCTTCTGAAACAGAGACATTTTACTGTATCTCAGTTTCAGATGATGGAGCCGGGTTTGATGTACAAAAAACCATCGACGACAGAAAGCTTCACCTGGGCATAAATAATACCCGGTCCCGCCTCCATGACATGGTAGGAGGCAGCCTGGATATAGAAAGTGTTCCCGGAAAAGGAACCGAGGTGACAATTAAGATTCCGAAGAATTGATGGGACCAGGAGACAGAGTTACTGTTTCATGGATCTTTAACTCCGTCCCTATAACGCATTCAGTCAGAAATATTATTAGCCCGAGCCTGCAATGATTGTTCGCTGGCTCGGGCTTGTTTTATTCTGACATATGTTTTCTAAGTTTCAAATCGTAAGCGTGTCGCTTCGGCCCAAGGGTACTGTTGCATATATGCACCTTTATATCGATTTAGAGCCATAGGTTTTCCGTCAAGATAATCAAAATAATCGCATCTGACCTTTGATTTGTTTATTCCAAGGTTTCCCCAGCCCTTTATCAGAATGTCTTCTTCTCCGATATCCGAGAGAACTTTGATAAGGTCTTTTTTTACAACCCTGATATAAGAGTCGGCACTGCCGCGGAAAATGCTGTCGCATATATCTGAGGAGGAACAAACTGCCCCTGCCTTATCAATAAGATAAGCCAGAAGTTCTTTAGAACGTTTTGTAAATGAAATGATGGGTTCACCATCATAGAACACCTCAAATTCACCAAAGCAGCGGATATACAGCCCCTGCCCAGTGATCTTGCTAAGGTTGGTCTGACGGAGCAGAGACAGAGCGTGTTCAATCTTCTCTTTGGTAATAGGCTTCATGAGATAATCACTGGCTCCCAGTTCAAAGGCCTGAGTGGCATAATCACTGTAACCCGTGCAGAAAACAATGTCACAGCAGGGATGAACAGCTTTGATGCGTTTAGCCAGGTCAACACCGTTCATTTCACCGATAGCAATGTCGAGGAATGCGATATCAGCTTCTGTCTCAGGTAAGATATCAAGCACATCGTCAGTATTATCAAAAGCCAGAATTTCAGCTTCAGGCAGAGCATCATGTATGCGATTAGTCAAATGTTTTAACAGGATGACCTCATCCTCTACTGCAAGTACCTTCATTTTTACATTTCCTTTCCCACTTAATGCATCTGATTTTTAAAATTGCATATCTGGATTCGTCTTTTTACAGATACATTTTAATCCCCTAAATTGAAGAAGTTAACGAGACTTTTGACCATTTTTTTACCACAAAAGGTCTCGTTAACCTCTTTAATTGCCGTAAATAGGCTCGAGTTCTGTGTACAGTTGTCTATATTCCTGCTGACGGGCTAATTTATTTATATCTCAATGAAACGCGTCCACATTCCACCCAAGATACAGAGGGATGCTGAAGGTCTTTGTGTTTTCACACATGCCTTCTGCGATATTTTTCTGTGAAAGCTTAAAGCCACGCATGACGCCATATTTTTTGCAGAACTGTTTGTAGCTTTTTGCCTGTGTATTGTCTGCCGCTTTTACTTCAACAGGAATTATCTCTCCTTCTTCCTCGTAAATAAAGTCTATCTCTGCCGTATTGCCCGATCTCCAGAAATACAGCTCCTTTCCAGATGATTTAAGCTCGTTCAGTACGTAATTTTCTGTGAAAGCACCTTTATATCTGACAAACAGTTCCGTTTCTTCAAGGATGGTTTTGGCTGCCACACCGGATTTGGCCCGCAGTAGCCCCACGTCTGACATATATACCTTAAAGTATGTCCTGTCAGCAAATCCTGAAATGGGACTTTCCGGCTTTTCGACTAGATGCACTTGCGTGATCAGTCCGGCATCAGAAAGCCACTGGAGGGCATCTTCCAATTCGGCGGATCTTTTTCCTTCCTTAACATGGGAGAACACAAACTTGTTATTTTCTTTTGCCAACTGGACGGGGACGGAATCCCATATCCATCTTATTTTAGGGACCTCATTTATTGGTGCGTGTTTTGAGAAATCATCGGCGTAGTCACTGAGTATTTCCTGCTGGACCTCTTCCACTTCCTTTATGTCATGAGTTGCTACCCATGTCTTTACTGCTTCGGGCATTCCGCCCACTATGTAGTATTCCTTAAGAAGCTTAGTCATCGGTACTGAATATAATTCAGGGATAATCCTATCTGTAGGCCAGTTCTCAAAAACTTCTATGAGATCACGCCGGTCATTTGCTATGACAAATTCCTTAAAACTCATAGGATAAAGCTGCATCCGGTTTACCTTTCCGACGGGAAAGGATATATTCTCACTTTTTATTGCAACACCCAGCAACGAACCTGCACATATCAGATGAAGCCCCCTCATGTTCTCACAGAAATATTTTAGAGAAGTGATTGCTCTGGGGCATTCCTGTATCTCATCGAAGAATAGGAGTGTTTTCCCCTCAGTGACTTTTGTCTGATACTTGCGCTCAAGTTCGGTGAGTATCCTGTCAACATCAAAATCATAATCAAAAATTGCAGAAATACCGGACTCTTTTTCAAAGTTTACATATATGTAATTTTCAAAAGATTCCCTGGCAAATTTATCAACTATATATGTCTTTCCGCACTGCCTTACTCCTGTGAGCAGCAAAGGCTTCCTGCGGCTTTTATCCTTCCATTTTTTCAGGTCATTGATAATTTCTCTATACATGGGGCCTCCAAAAGTCATATCTCTTTTGCAGTTATTATACCAAAAGTCCTATGACAAATGCAATTATGCTTGCAAATGTCATAGGACTTTCTGCGAAAGATGATGCTTTTTTTTAAAAACCTCTGTCACAATATGCTAGTGGTTGCTTTCTCTTTAAGTAAAAAAGAAGAAAAGCCGACTTTTATATGAAATATCAGAAATTATATTCCTGTAATATGCTTTATAAATGAGCTTTGAAATTTTAATCACTCATTTTGCTCTTGTATGCTGAAAGGAAACTGAAATTAACAATCAAACCTTTTAACACATGAAAAAGACCTTTTTAAAGGGTTTTCATAATATACCCTCAAAAAGGTCCCGATAACTATTTCATTTCAGCCAAATCTTATCGACACAAAACTATTACCGCGTCACAGCCCGTCCTAATTCGTATACAACGTATTGATTCAGGCTGACACCTTCCTCAGATGCTCTGCGGGAGAGTTGTCGATGCAGACTCTTCGGCATACGAAGGCGTAGCTGTCCCGAATATTCTTCCTGAGGTTCTTTGATATCAATACCATCCTCGAATGCTGCTATCAACCACTCTCTCTTTGCATCTTCAGACATGGCCTTAGCTTCATCCAAAGACTCTACGCATGTAACACAACCAGGTAGATCAGGAAAATACAAAGTATATCCTCCTTCTTCTTCGTCCGGAACAATCACCATTCTGTATGGCAGTTTCATATAATCTTCAATTGTTTTCTTTGGCTTTTTTATATTTGTTTTCATATTCATTCCTCCGGAGTTTCTTCCTGATTAAGTGTCTCCCTCGTGACAACACTTTTCACAAGCTCAATATATACCTTTTTAATCGGGCTGTGTCTGGGAATCGTCACCGGATTGCATCCTTTCTTTCGGAATGTAACATGACTGGATCCTCCACTTGTTTCGTTGGAATTATATCCATATGCTTTCAGTATTTTCGAAAGTTCATCATAACGAATTGACGAGTCAAGGCGGTACAATCTCTCAATCAGCTTTTCCCATTTTGCCATATATACACCTACAAAATTTAATATCTATAAACATTATAATTGACACCGTATACGGTGTCAATTATAAGCTCGATTAAGTCTGTGACACTTCTATACGGTCATTAATCTATCATCTTTCCTGATCTTGCACTTCTCTATTAAAATCCGTTATCATTTTCTTCAGCTGAAAATCCATTCCAACTCCTACCCTATCGCATGACGCAGAGAATTCATCCATCAGATCTCTTTTGATCTTAATATTTCTGTACTCACTTTCTTCTTTATTTTTCTCATCTCTTCTCTTGAGTATTTCCCATGTGACAACCGTAGCAGTTGTTGTAACTATCGTTCTAAATATATCCATGATATTCATCCTTAGCAATCGTTAGAAAAGATAGTCTTATATAGTGCTTCAGCTAATGCCTCATGCCCCTCCGGAGCCAAATGTAAAGAATCTTCCCTTGAGGGTTCTGCGTAGTCTGAAGCTTTCAGGAAAATACAATCCTTATCTTCGGCTATCTTTTTGTAATACTCAGGGAAGCTGCGGGAACTTTCTATTGCATCTTCATCGTACTTTTCGCTGAATGGAGATGATTTTATTCCTTCACCTATTTCCGATGGAGATACCAAAATGATCTTCGGGATAAACCCCTGTTTATCAGCGGTAAATTCCTTGATGACATCAACAAGCTTTCCGGCACCCTCTGCTATCTCTTTAACTGAAACATTGAAACAATTTTTAAGATCATTAGTCCCGAGCATAAGTATAACTATGTCTACAGGTTTATGTGTATTAAGGCATGGCCTCAGATATGGAAGTCCGTTTTTCCATGGCTCTGTTGGATCATCAAATGCAGTTGTTCTTCCGTTGCAGCCCTCTTCTATCACCTTGTAATCTTGTCCCAGTAATTGTTGTAATCGCCCTGTCCATCGAATATCGGAAGAGTACCTTAGTCCAGTACGTGGGTCAAATCCATATGTATTTGAATCTCCGTAGCATAATACTGTCTTCATTTAAAAGCCTCCATTTATTTTTAAAGAAGTACGATTTAAAATATTATATCATGCAGAACTCATCTATCTTTAAAAACACGCAAAGGTTAGGAAGTATTTTATGAACTACAAAACTGAGATAAACGGTATAGAGGTCAATGTCGATTATACTAATGATAACATTGAGAATATTTTCATCCCTATACTTAAATACGCAAAGAAGCTATACGAAGAAAAGAAGAAACGGGTATTGGTAATGTTGGCTGCACCTCCCGGGGCAGGAAAAAGCACCTTGCTTAGCTTTTTCAAATATCTGTCGGAAAATAATAATGAACTTATGCCCATCACAACAATAGGAATGGACGGTTTCCACAGGTATCAGGATTATCTCCTGACTCATGACATGGAGCGTGACGGTAAAACCTACAAGATGGTTGAACTGAAAGGCTGTCCGGAGACCTTCGATCTCGAAAAATTGTTGGAAAGAACAATGAAGGTCGCAAACGGTGAGACCGTTGGATGGCCGGAATACGACAGACTTACTCACAATCCTGTTGAAGATACCATCATGGTAAGTGGAGATATCGTATTTCTTGAGGGCAATTATCTTCTGCTTGATAAACCCGGATGGAAGGAACTTAAAGGATTGTCTGATCTTACTATAGGCATCAGGGCTGATGAAGGAATGCTTAGAGATCGGTTGATACAAAGGAAGATGAAAACCGGGAATATATCACTTGAAAAAGCTGAGAAGTTTGTTGATCTAAGTGACTTATATAATGTTTATACCTGTCTTAAGGACTCTATGGAAGCTGATATAGTGCTTGATATCCTTAGTGACAACAGTTATAGGCTCGTTAAACACCCGCAGTTTATGTAAAACAGCCCGGAATACCTTAAAATCAAGGTATTTCGGGCTTATGTATTGGTTGTCTTTCAACTTTGTTATGTGATATTTTAATCACTGATCGCTTTCAAGTAATCTTCTTTAGATATAGATTCACACCATTCATTGCTTGAATTTTCACCTTCTATCTCGATCGCAAGATGTGAGAACCATGAATCTGGAGCGGCACCGTGCCAGTGCTTTACTTCTGCAGGTATATTAATGACTGTTCCGGGAGTCATAAGGACAGCTTCCTTACCCCATTCCTGATAATAGCCTTTTCCTCCGACGCATATGAGCATCTGTCCTCCGCCGCTCTTTGCATGATGGATGTGCCAGTGATTTCTGCATCCCGGTTCAAAAGTTACATTGTAAATAGGAATCTGTTTTGCAGAAACCGGAGCCAGATAGCTTTGACCGTCAAAATACTGGGCAAATCCATCATTTGGAGCGCCTATAGGGAAGAAAATCGTATTCTGATATTTATCCTTTTCGGTAAGTTCTTCTATTTTCTCAGAATATACTTCCTTGGCAAGATTAAACACAGCCCAGGCCTTTGGCCATCCCGCATAAAATGCAACATGAGTAATGATTACAGCCATTTCTTTCTGTGACACACCGTGGTTCTTGGCGTTCATTAAATGATATTTAAGGCTATTGTCAGTTATGCCCTGTGACATAAGCGCCACTACAGTAATAATACTTCTTGTCTTTACATCAATATCCTGATTATTCCAGTTCTCACCGAAAAGAACATCATCATTAAAATGTGCAAACTCCGGTGCAAAATCTCCAAGCTGTTGTCTTCCAGCTGTCTGTACTATTTTTTCCTGCATTTCTGTTTTCCTCCGAACTCTTTTCTATATAGCAAGCCCTGATATCCAGCTCTTAAGATCATCTTCACTGACACTTCCGCTGAATCTGTTCCCATCAAGCCATCTGCCACTTCCGGCTTTTTCCGAAAGATTTCTACCGCTGTTTCCTATACCGCTGTTTCCTATACCGCTGCTTCCGGACGTGCAGAAAGGGATAACCGTAATACCGGAAAAGTCATAGCTTTCAACAAATGTATCCATGATCCTTGGTTCCTGACCCCACCAGATAGGGTAGCCTAAGAAGACTGTAGAGTAGTTATTCTCTATGTCCAGATCAATGGTTTCAAATTCCGGTCTTGCATCAGGGTCATTCTGCTCCCTGGTAGCTCTTGTGCTGGAATCACTATAGTTAAGATCTGCATCAGTGTACGGATCCTTAGGAACTATCTCGTAAAGATCTGCACCTGAGACAGAAGCTATTTTTTCTGCAACACCCTTTGTTGTTCCGGTCGCCGAGAAATACAAAACCAGAGTTTTATTAACTGCGTCTACATTTGCTGATTCAGTAACTGTTTCAGAACTTGTTTCTGTAACAGCTTCTGATGTAGTGTTTTCATCAGTGCTCTCTGATTCGATAATTTCAGTTTCGGCTGCCACAGAAGGATTTTCTGTACTACTCTCTGTTTTACTCCCACACCCTACGGTAGCTATCATCAATGCTGCAACAGCCATTGATGACATTATCTTTTTTACTATTCTTTTCATGAGATTCACTCACTTTCTTTTATATGTTTACTTTCTGATAAAATCTACATCTTTTTCCGGCATGGCATCATCCGAAATATATCTTTCTACCGTCATGTGTAGATCATATTTTTCACGGAGATCCATGATAGTTTGCATCATGGGCGATGCATGATGGACATCTATGGATTCCTGGTCTTTCCAACTGTCTATGAGAAGAATTGTCTCAGGGTCATCCAGTGACTCATAGTATTCATACCTGAGATTTCCTGCTTCATTTCGTATTTTCTCAACAGTTCCGCTATTTATCATCTCCTCTGCAAATTTCCTAGCAGAGCCATCAGTTCCTTTATATCTAAGATTTACTGTGATACTCATATCATAATCCTCTATTAAATAAGCCCACGGCGACGCCGCAGACTTAGATCTCAATTACTTATTCATCTTGGCGCAGTCGCCCACTTTATCACCTGTTACAAAATACTCATAAGTCGGGAACTCGAAAAGCACCGGTTTGAATACATGGTAATCAATCTTTCCTGCATCGTTCAGAACAGATTCATCTGCGTAAGTAGCAAGGATCTTTCCGATAAAATTGTCAAAATTCTCAAGCTCATAATTGTGATCCATCTCACACTCAATTGAAATCTTTGCATCATCAATAAGCGGAGCACCATTTTCGCCAACAGTGTACTTGAATGCCTCTGACTTATCTTCCTTGTTGCCGGAAACAATGCCCATTCTGTCAGCTTCCTTGAGCCATGATTCATCAACAACATTTACTGAAAAGAGCTTATTTTCACGGATGCCCTTGTTTGTATAGTGAGCCTGTACCATGGAAACCATAAGGTGGCTGTGTGCAACTGTACCTGCGTGTGCCACAAGGGTCCAGTTAGGCTTTCCGTCTACCATGGCTCCTACTACGATTACAGGTGCCGGGTATAATGCTAATGTTGCTCCAATATTTTTCTTCATTTTTATTCCTTCTTTCTTTGATCATAAGATCAGCTTTAAGAACTGATAGGTCATTTCATAGATAGTTACATCAACATGTGAGAGTTTTACTTCGTCCATAGCTGATATCTGTTTCTCTGTAGGATACGAATAAGGATAGATCCCGTACATGTAGGGAAAAAAGGCATATCTTATCTGTTCGTTCTTCTGATCAGTTATATCAAGATGCTTTTTCAGACATTCACCAAAAAGCTCTATCGTTTCTTTGAAAGCTTTTTTGTACTCCACAAGTAACTCATCCCTGCTGTTCTCCTCTATCTCATAAAGGTTCATGGCTGAGATCTTTAGAAGTGTCTTTCTCTCCTCCATGGATTTGGCAATGGCTCTTGCCAGAGCATCCTTATCCATATCGGCATTTCTCCTGATGATGCTTCTTAAGGCATCATTCCATTTTGTATATTCACGGGTCAGCAGACCTAAAAAAATCTCTTCCTTGGTCTGAAAATAATTATAGATGGAAGGTCTGGAAAAGCTTGTCTCGGTACTGATGTTCTTGATCGTAATGCTGTGGAAGCCCATGGTCTCATAAAGCTTTTCACAGGCATCCATGATCTCTTCTCTTCTTCTGTCTATCGTCTCTTTAAGTTCTACTGCCATGATGGGTTCTCCTATAAATTCCTGTGTGTAATTAAGCTAATATTACTATGTCGTTGACACACAGTCAATAAAAGCATAAAAATTAATCCATCTTCTTTTCCCACATACGGATAAGGTTGAGGCCCAGACTGTCGGCAGTCTTTTCAAGTTCTGTGATCTCTTCGGCAGTAAGGGAAATATTGCAGGCCTTGACTGCATCATCAACGTGATCAACCTTTGTGACACCGATGATAGGAAGTGCTCCCTTTGCGATAGCCCATGCTACCGGTATCTGTGCAGGTGCTACATTGTACTTATCAGCTATTTCCTTAAGCTTTCCGTTCATGATCTCAAGCTTATCAAGCACCGGATTATAAGTTGCTGCTCTTCCTGATCCTTCAGGCATTGGGTTCTTTGTATCATATCTTCCTGTAAGAGCACCCTGCTCAAGTACCATATATGCCCAGAACTGAATGTCGTTTTCCTTACAGTAATCAACGATTCCTGAGTCTTCTGAAGATCTGTTAAGAAGGCTGTAGTGGTTCTGTACGGCTCCAAGCTTAAGTCCGTGCTCACGAAGGATCCTGTCTGCCTCCTTGATTTCTGCAAGATTATGATTTGATACGCCTATTACAGGAACGTTGTCCTTTCCTTCAAAGTACTTTGCAACTTCTGTGATCCATCTTGGGGCATCCACAGGATTGTGTACCCAGTAGATATCCATATTGTCGATTCCAAGCATCTCATATTCTGTCTTAAGCATATCTTCAACTGGTGTCGCTGATGAGTAATCTGCACACTGTGGTGTGAACTTATCTGATAAGATATATGACTCTCTTCGAAGACCCTTAAGAAAGCTTCCAAGAATCTTCTCAGATGTACCCATGCCATATACATAAGCTGTATCCCAGAGGTTAAGTCCCTCCTTCATAGCCGCATCAAATATTGGTCTTAATGATTCTGCTGTAAAGTTTCCTCCAAATGTTCCATCATTTCCCCATGCCCAGGCGCCAAGTGCTATCTTTGGTAATGTCTTTGTCATAACTTTTGCTCCTTTCGTTTGACATCGTGTCAAGTGATGTACGAATAATAACATCAAGTTGACAACGTGTCAATAATATTTTTAAAAAATTTAGAGACCATACAACTACAGCCTCTATAGTCTGATGAGCATCACAAGTATTTACAAACACTTTTTTGCAGAAAGGGCCTTCCTGAAAATCATACTGCCTACCCATTTGCATAAAGATACCGTGGCACATTAGTATGTATTATCAAATCATATTTTTGAGTAACGTAAACAAGATGGCTATAACTATGATTGTAAATATGATGTGAATGACCTTCTTTGTGATTTTATAAATTATAAAGCAGCACAATATCATGAAGATAAGGGCAGGTGCAATCCCCATACCTGTAGTGGCAGAAATGTTTGATGCTGTATCATTAATGGTTTTGCTTAGAATAATGCTCATTTGTGGTTCCATAATTACCTCGCCTACTTTTGGATAGTATTTTACCTGTCAAATTTTATCACATATTATTTTCTTTTTTTAAAAGGACTTCTTTAAAATAGATTAAAAAACTGGACCCGTAGCTTTATAATAATCACTTTACGGATTTACGAGATAAAAATAAAGCTGACCTTTCGAAAGATCAGCTTTATTTGAGCGAAAGAATATCAAATAAAAGGAAGTCCCTCGTCTTCTGCTCCATCAGGTATATTCATAAAACCATCACCGATTGAACTGGTATCCCGCTGTGAGGACTGGCCGCCGCCTTCTATTGTTATCTCCGGATAAAGGGTTATGATTCTCGATAACTCTCTGTCCTCTGTGCCAACATTGGGTGAAACATAAATCTCTCGTATCTCCAGTAATGTTGTATTTCTCCCCTTTGAGTCCTTTGCAGAAAGAGCCTTAAAGGCATCTACAGGGTTAACAAGACCTATTCTCTGAGATTTTCGAGGGCCTGCTCATGGAGCTCTCTTACGTCTTTATCAGTATAATCCAGTATGGATGTGACCGTCTTTTAGACACCCATTTATTGTGCTCCCATAGAAAATAGTTGTTATGGATGGGTCCTTTATGTATGCTTCATATTCTGCCTTGAATTTAGCAAAATCCTCTTTACTTTTTTCGTCACTCCATGACATGGAACCAAGGTAGAGCCGGTCAAGATAAGCTGCCGTGTATCCGGTGCATTCGGTGTATCCTGTTTTGAAGCCCTGTACGGCACTGTTTATACTACCTTCAGTGTCATACTGAAACCGGTCTGCTAGATAATCATGGATGAAAGCTGCCTTTTCTATATCAGACAAATCCTGTGTCATGGCTTTTACAACTCCGATATGTGCAACCAGAAGATCTAGATCCTTTTCACGCTCTTTGTAATAGGTGTAGTCGTAGACATTATCATTACTGAGATACATCGTAAAATCTGTCTCGGTTCTTCCGCTAACAGTTTGCTTCTTAGTGTTGATAAGTGAAGTCATAGTGCAAAAATCGCAGTTGCTTCTTTTAAAAGAACCTATTGTCCGTTTGTCAGAGTCTGTATTTATTCCTAACTCCAGTTCGAGTTGTCTGACACCCATTTCCTTTATGTTTTGGTCCGTCTCGTTCTGATAAATTGTTTCAAAGTCTTCCCTGGTGTATGCCTGTGACTGAATTACGAATAGCATTGCCATTATGGCTGTGATTAATTGTTTTCTCATAAGCTTAGAGCCCTTTCTCTAGTAATCACCATAATTATGGTAGGACTTTTGACTCTATGTATGGCTGCTGATAGAAAAAATATAATTGATGCGTATTTTGATTTTTATCGCAATTAATCCCCCACCGGTACATTAGAGGAAGGGGATTAATTACTCACGGTGCTACAAAAACGTCACTTTTTATTGTTTTTTCTTCTATCGTATTTCTTATTTACACTTCCATAATGCCATCGGATGCTTACGTATACGCTCAACGATCTCGGCGTCATCAAAGAGCAGTTCAGGTTTGTATTCCCTCGCTATGAAGGAGTTAATGTAATCCATTTCTGATTCTGTCGGGTTCATGAGATGTTTTATGTAATCCTTAGCCTGTTGCTTCTTACCGTCAAGATCAAACTTATCTCTTACTGCTAAAACTGAGAAAAGATCAGATTTTATTTTTGAAAAGGTAAGACTATCTATGGCAGATGTATCAAAGTTCTTATTCACTTCCTTTGCAGAAATCGTCGCATAGAATATGATACACTTTCTAAACAGATCTTCTTCGTCAGAGAATAACTTCATGTCAGCCATAGTACAGAAGTCATATAAATCTCTGGCGGCAGCCCTGCTTATCAAGGCATTTGTCTTTGCTGCAAAGATCTCCATGGCCGCAACCGTTCTTATCTTTAGCGGATCTCCGAAAGCAGCTGTCACAATAGCTCTATCTTCTTCAGGAAGCACGTGAGTTCTCAATGAATAGTTGATCTCTATCTTGATCATATCCTTATTTCCGGCTGCATTCACATAATTATAGTGGAATGCATCCAGGCTATGACTGAATCTTGAAGCATCGGAAAGAGAATATCCTTGCTCAGACATATACCCCTTTATAAGCGTAGATAATTTCTCTCTTTCGCTTATAGTATCTTCTCTATTTAGATTCGGTACAAAATCCAGATCTATATCAACAGATAAACGTGGAAGATTGAAAACGGTAAGATTGATCGCAGTCCCCCCTTTAAGCAGGAGGTGTTCACGCATATATTCATGCGTGTTCAAAAACTCAAGAATCTTTCTTAATCGAAGAACCTTCTCAAATGTGTCTCTGTTGAAACCATATTCTCTCGCCCTGGTGTCAAGCTCTCTTCTGTTAAACTGCGGCATCTTCTATATCTCCGTTCTTGATGTTCTTAATATTTCTTGGATATACCAGTTTCCATTCAGAGGAATAAGTAGGTGAACTAATACCATTTGTCAGATATCGTTTTGAATTTCCTATCTTATCTTTGCATAGGTTAATGAAAGCATCGCTTATTCCAAGTTCCGATTGGTATTCGCTAAAAATAAATCCGATTTTCTGATATAGAAAGGCACTGTCATACTGAACCATATAATCTGACATTTTCTCCTCATCAATATTGGCCACGGATATTACACATGAAAGAACCTCTTCCAGTCCGGCGATGAGATTCATATCCTTTATGGAATCTATTATTGTTCGCTCCTTATCTGTAACCCTCACGCCGCCGCCAAACTCAGGAGAAATAATACCGTCCTTCATCTGCCCTTTGACATAATGATACGTGTACCCATCAAACTCAAAATCATGAAAACGAGTCTCAGATCCAACATAAACCTCATAGAAAATCTGATCTACAGATCCGTAATACTCAAAGGCTGTATGATGGGATACATAGGAAGAGGGCGTGATAGCACTAGCAACCTGATATCTGTTCGCCACAGGTCCGCCATTTTCTCCACTCAAGCACGTATATAATCCATTTCGGATTTTTAATACCATATTTTCCTTTAGAAGTTTTTCTAATGCCACTCTTGCTGTCCGTTCGCTGGAATAGAGAGCATTAACTTCTTTCATGGAAAAAACCGGATATTGCAACAGTTTATAATACAAGTTCATAATTTACCTCGACAGGTTAATGATTTGTCGGAATATACTTTAAATAATGTAATAATTGTACTTATACTTAACTGTATTATTTATATCAGACTATGTCAAGTTGAATATATGTATTATATTAACATTATATATGTTATATACATACATAATCTAAACCTAAATACCGTCTCATAAAGTTTTTCGTACGTTTGAGGCAAAATATGGATTCCCATATTGTTAGGGAAAATTATTATTTTTCCTCTTTAGACTTATTGATCTCATCGTAATAAGTCTTATACCTGTACGCTGTCCTACGGCTGCATAAACCGGTATCGACAATCTCCATTATGGTCTTTCCACTTTCATACTGAACAACGAAGTCGTTATAGCCCTGCATCCACTGTTCGTCATGTTTCTTTCTTCCGCCGATTTTTCTATTTTTGTAGTATTCAAGTTCTTCTTTGAGCTTAGCATTCTCCTCTTCCAGCTCTTTGATTCTTTTTAAAGCATCTTCAAGTGTCATTTTTTTCATGATTTATCGCTCCTCTCTGTGTCATATACACTATGGCATAAGAATGGCATTGGTTGAATCCTGTGTCAATATATTTATGGCATATTGTACCTAAAATATATTGGCAAAAATAAAAAAGCCCGTACGTTCTGTACAGGCTTCTACGGATCATCCGCACCCGGCGCTTACGCTTTCTTTCAAAGGTCCTCTTCCAATGTCCGATAGGAATTGTCGGAGCAGAAAGAAGTATAGTGCTGCTATTAGTGCGTGATCGCTCAGTTACAAGATGTAACGTTTAAAATAAACATTATTTACTCTCTAAGGAAAAATAATACTTTCCCAAAAAGGTAAGACATACACCCCAACCTGTTAATGCTTCTCAACAGTTACCTGCCTTAGCTTTAGAGTGGATCGGGTGCGTTTTATGATGAGTCTCGTGAAAGCCGTGATTACGGGCTTCGTTTTTAGTGACACGGCCAGAACCCCTATATTAGCGAGTCTGACCAAAAGCAAGAAAGGCAAGTGCCCTCTTTTGTATTCTGCGAGACATCCTTGTCCTGCAGTTTGCTCTTGTTGCTGTTAACCCAAGTGCCTTTAAGCTATCTTCTCTGTTTAGAGATTTAACTTCCTTTGACAGAGTTGTACCAGTCTTTCCATAGAAAGATGGAGCATTAAGGATAAGCGAAAAAAGGATGAGGATGCAGGCTGCTAACAAGTAAAGATCATCTGATTCACCTGTTTTAGGAGTTGAACGATGTTCAGTTACTGTTACTACAGGCTGCTGTACCTCGATGGCCTTAGGCTCAGGGATTACCTCTTCAACTACAACAACTGGTGTTTCCGGATTATTGATGTAATCCATCTCGCTGTTGTCATAAGTGGTAATACCGCCACCGCATGTAGTGTGACTCTTAGCAGGAACCTCCTTTACAGCTTCTGTCTCAGCGACAGTTTATGTTTCGGGTATGGTCTCCGGCTGAGTCTCAGCTACTGATTCCGGTGCTGTCTCTTCCTGCGCTTTCAACGCAAAGAACTGGGAGTCATAATGTAGATTTTGCTATCAGTATCGTCTGTAATCTCCATATGACTCATTAAAAAGTTACATCATAAGTATGGAAGGGGATTTTTCAAATAACGTTGAAAATCAGAGAAAATGCGAGAATATGAAACAAAAAAGAGCAAATACCGCAAAATAGGTATTCGCTCTTTCTATTTATTTACTGATTTTAATCGGAATATTACTCTACCGGATTAACATGTATCATTATGTGTTTTACATTAGGATACTTTTTTTCGACATTGTTATGAACAGATTCTGCAATTTCATGAGCTTCCACAAGGGAAATGTCTCTTTGGGCCGCGATTTCAAGATCGATATAGATCTTGTTTCCAAACTGTCTCGTATGAAGCAGGTCTATGTGTTCAACTCCCGGCTGATCTTCAATGAAAGTCCGTAGATTTTCTTCAAAATCCTTATCACAGGATGTATCAAGCATTTTATCCAGAGCATCCCGGGAGATATCATAAGCTACTTTAAGAATAAACAGACAGATAACAAGGCTTGCAATAGGATCCATAATAGGAAATCCTATCATGGCCAGTCCGATTCCGATGAAAGAACCAACTGATGACAATGCATCAGAACGGTGATGCCAGGCATCTGCTTTAAATGCAGACGAATTAAGCTTCCTGGCATAG
>Ga0256404_1001442_pt1 | contig 57406 bp, 57 predicted proteins | sample RumenRJG_01DNA_FD_185990 | JGI IMG/M metagenome (GOLD analysis project Ga0256404, IMG submission 185990) | Bovine rumen microbial communities from Lethbridge, Alberta, Canada - RJG_01 | ecosystem: Host-associated > Mammals > Digestive system > Stomach > Rumen | place: Canada: Alberta | collected... | reverse complement strand
ATTCTTCAGTTCTTTGGTGTTCGTGCCCGTGATCTTCAGAAACTTATTTCCGAGATTGAGAAGAAGTACGATACCAATGCTGAAGTTACTCTCGCTAAAGGCAGTAAACTAAGTCTTGTTGTTGATCCTGCTAAAAATCCGGTAAATAAATTACTAATGAAGGACTATGAGAGTAATAAATCTCTTGATAAAACTATATTCACAATCCTTAGTGGGATTAAAACGGAACTGAAGGTAGAAGATTTTAAGGAGGACGAGGTAGATGAAAGCTTAAAGGCTATTGATGAATATACAAAAGAATTTACGGAAGATAAGGAAGAGTCCGAAGGAGTTGAAGTAAAGAAGAAGCTTTCTGAAGTCCTTAAGTCGCTTAATGATTATGTAACTCCGGCGAACACATTTCTTAGACGACAGGATGCGCTTAAGAAGATGTCCGAACAAGCTCTTAAGAAAGTAGCAGATGTAGTTAATAAGGCAAAAGAGAATGCTGATGACGAAAAGAAAAAGAAGCTTGGCGAGATGGCGCTTAAGATGACTAATTTTGTTAAGAAAGTTAATGGCCTTACTGTTGTTGCGGGCAAGTTTATAATCAAAACTACTAATGCTTACTGTAAGGAACTTAGTAAAGTCGTTAAGCAACTTAAGCCTAAGGATCAGCCTAAGGAGAAGCCTGCTGATAATGCCGGCGGAGATGCGTCCGATAAGTCCGGCGGCGATAAGAACGCAACCGCTATGTTTGCTTTCCTGTAATCTGAATTAGTCAATCTGACATCTAGCGCCAGAGAGTAGTACTCTCTGGCGCTTTTGTTAAGGAGACATATATGTCTTTAAGTTCTTTATTTCCTGGTATGGAAGCTTATTTAGATGGTGATGTAACCATTAACAACACAGTGGGTGCTCCTTCCGGAGATGATATAGCTTCAGCTAGTACTGCAGCTGCTGAGCAATCAGCAGAAGCTGAAACTGCTATAGCTAATGACGTTAGCGATGCTAAGGATACTGAAGTAGCTACTCAAATGCTTATCCGTATGCTAAGTATGTATCAGCATGTTAAGAAGTTTGGCATAGATAGAACTTTTGTAGCCTTGTATAACCAAAATCATGAACTGGATAAAATCTGTAATACGAGATTTCCTTCTTGTGAAGCTTTTAACACTGAAGGAGATAAATACAGTAGATATACTGCTTCGTTTATAGCAGCTATGGAGGATCAGAAGTATGGTCTACCCGCAGCTACTTTAGAGAAACTTAATTTTGCTTTTGAAAAAGCTGAACATCAGCTTCCTAAAACAGTTAAAACTATACAAGGTGCGATAACATCGCGGGTGGCTTCTTTACAGAAAGTAACTCAGAAATTTGTACAGACGTTTAATAATTTTGGTAGTTTTGAATATCCTGCTGGTAAGCCTGGTCATAAAAATAAGAAAGATATAGAACTAGTAAGTAAGTGGGGAAGTTTACAAGTACGCTTACAGAATAAAGCTAATCAGTTAGTAAAGGCTGTAGAGGAATATGCAGCTGCTGTGCCGGATGTTGTTAAAGGATTTAACGGCACTATAGCAGCTAGGTGGGCATCTAAGCTTACCGGAACAGTTAACGGATTTCGCACTGAAGCTAAGGCTGTTGTAAAGGACTCTGAACGGGTTCGTTATAATTTTATAACGTGGTATGATAAGATTGATCTTAAAAGCGCAGATTGGGTATACGATTCGGCTAAACAGTTAGCTGAGAATGTCAATTCTTATTTCTGTAAAGCGGTTACTGATCTTAGTAGACATTTATATCGCATAATGTCAGATATGACAGGTAAACTCGTTGCTGATATGAATCAGTCCAGCGCGATAGTATTTGGTGTTGAGGGTAATATACCTACTGATGCAGTGAAATCAATACTTATGCTACTTAAGCTTGCTTGCCGTATAGGAGCTATTGCAGAATCGATGGCTTCTTCCTTAGTCAAAATTTTGGCACACGCAGAAAGAATTATGTTTGCTATAGGTCATCAATTAGCTTCTGGAAAATCTGGAGTACCGACCAATCCCAAAAATAAGTTTATGCCTATGACTGGTAACCCTGGTCTAGATTTTACTATGTGGTCTGCGCAGCAAGCTGCTCAGGCAGCTCAACAGGCCGCACAACAAGCAGCTATGGTTAATCAACAAGCTACTTGGAATTCCAAGGGAATGATGTAATTGCAGTAACCTTAGCCCAAATAGGCTAAGGTTACTTTTTATGTCTAAGATATTATAGCACTTTTATATACAGGAGTTATACATGAATAGTTGGAGATTTCAGTCAGACAATGATACCGATGAGCAGCCTAGTATAGCTGATCAGATTCCTGAACCTCGTAAGGAACAGGGAGGAGACAATACTAACCCTGTTGCACCTAGACCCGAAATCAAAGAAAAACATGTTGATGTCAATATCAATATCAATGGTAAAAATGTAGTTAATGAGCCTGATGTTCATGCATCGGAAGGTACTAGTTCTGATACAGTAACTGTACCCAACAATTCAGCTCCTGAATGGACTGAGAGTAATTCAGATGCTACAGATTTATCTAGGGATGCACTAGAATCTTTTACTGAGGTAGTTGACCGTAATAACTATCAGACTCTTAACTGTATACTTAGTCAGGATCTTGACAGGCTTTCCAGTAATTTTACATATGCTCGTAATAGTAAATTCCTATTAGTAGGTAATGAGAGCTTTGGCGAATTTATTTCAACTGCCATTGATAACATTCATGCGGTTGTCAGTCATGTAACTGCACTGTTTAAGACTGCATTATTTGACGGTTGGAGAGATTTCAAACGCAGTGAACTTAACTTCTTCTGCGATTCATCTGAATTCAGAGTTAACCGTCTCTATCGATTACCTTACGAGACATTAGCTAATGTTCGTATCCCTATTCCTCAGGGTATGTCAGCTGTTTATCCTAAGACTATCAAAGATAGTTTTAATTGTCTTGATACGATGAACATGGAAGAGAAATCTAAGAATATCTTAGCTGCAGCTGATGGAGTACTCACCAACCTTAGATCAGATAACGTTACTTTTAGTGCAGTAGTAGATGATCTTAGATCAGATTTCTTAAATAGAAATGATACCGATGCAGTATTCAATACTACTTCCAGTAACTTTGGTGGTAGCTCTCGAGATGACGAATGCTTATTCCAGCAGCAGTTTAAGACTGTTAAAGAATTCCAGGAATCTGTTGAATCGGTAGCTGATAAAGGTAATCGCTATTTACAGGGAGTTTCGGCTATACATAGTCGTCTGGAAGAAACAGAGGAGATAATAGATGAGATTTGTGATGTTATCAAACGTAGAGACACTGACGCTAATATTTCAAGATCGCAGTTAGATATTCTGTCTAAAGCTGCAAGGGCTTGGGCAGTTCTATTCGATCATTATTCAGTAGTTATTAACGACGTATCACGTCTTGATCATAACCTTACTCTTGATCTTAAGAGAATGATAGATACACTTCACGTCTAAGCGTAGTAAAAGCTACCAGCCCCGTAAAGGGCTGGTAGCTGTTCTACGTTATAAGCTGATAGCTTCGATAGTCTCAGCATCACCACCGTTAAGGACAATAGTATCCTTGTTGGTGAGGAACCGAGTATTTTCGTCAAACTCAGATAGAGCAGTATTGTTGTTGATGATATCGATAATGAAATCACGAATAGCTGTAACCGATCCGATAGATTCAGAAGGTACACTTATTACGAGATCATTAAAGATATCTTTAATCTCATCTACGGTATGGTTAGTAGTCATCTGAACAAGAGCATTATTCAGAGCTGCTAAGTTATCCGATAGCTTATTAACGGTAGTCTTAATAGGAGGAAGTTCATTAGTGTTAATACTGGTGATACCATCAGTATTAGCCTGTACCTGTTTCCTTAAGTTTTCAACGGTATTAGTACAATCGGATACACCTAGAACTACGTTAGCTACCTCATCTCTAAGCTTTTGTAATTCAGCTGAATCGATATTGCCACTTCCACCGCCAGTCTTGATGTGATCTACTACATCTTTCAGAGATGCATAGTCACTACGATGCTGCTGAATATACTTCTCAGCCAGGAATAACTCTTCCCACAGCGTAGCGATATGCTTGTGTAATTCTGTGAACTGAATGTGATGAGCTGCAGTACTATCGATGAACTGACGGATGAATAGCTCGTAATCGATAGCGTGATCGATGTTATCCAGACGGTTAGTACTGACTCGCTTGGTAAGCTTCATAAGCTCTACAGCGATAGTCTGTACTTCTTCCTGAACATTAGCTACATCATCAACAGGCATACGTTCAGTATCTATCATAACCGCAGCTTGTTCTGTTTCACTTAGCCCTAGTGCACGGGCATATACATATTTTTTACCATAGGTGCATAACTGAGAAATAGTACCACCTACAGTGAAAGGATGATTTTCATCAGTATTTATAGTAGAAGTATCTTCGATAGCATTATCACTGAATACGCACTGAATACTTATTCCACTTACATTAGCGAAATAGTTATTCTTATCATCAGGTTCTGCTATCTTAGTCCAGTTGTTAGTCACACGTAGAAAATGTTTATTACTACTCATAGATTTCTACTCCATTTAAGAATAAACACTGATCTTCTGTAGCGATAACCGGATAAACTATAAGACTATGGAAATATGTTTCAGCATATCTGCCATATCTGTCGCAACCTACAAAGAGTGTATCTTCTTTATTAAGATATTCCGGAATTTCAGTAGTATCAGTGTCTTTGTTATAAGCTGTTACGATGTTCTTGGTATCGATACCATTAACTACATGCTGGTATCTGTCAGTCTGTTTCTTATGTAGATAGTAATAAGACATCGTAGTAGTAGCGATATCTTGTACGCTTAGAGTAGCCCAACGGTTAACTTCGATAGTTCCAAGAGAACGATGAGTAATGTCTAAAGCGTCCTGATAGCTGCCATCTTCATTAGTCTTATAACCACAGAGTAACGGTCTGGCAGAATTACTATTAAAATCTCTACTATTTCTGAAACAGATACTGTAAGTTAGTGCACTGGTATCGGTAAATGCTACATTACCTACATATACAGGAAGCTTGATCTGAACAGGGTAACGGGTTACTGCACCTTCAGTAGTAGGTATATATGGAGACGGGTTATTACCATTCTCATACTGCATACCCCAGAGATAACCGGCTACTTCATCAGCTCCACGGTAAGCGAAGTTCTGAAGTTTAGGATCTTTCTTTTTGAAGAAGGTTAGATGTAAATCTTCTATCTGACCGTATTCGTGATACATGCTTAGAGAACATCTGCACCAGCCATTAGCTAATCTGGTTATCTCAGCACGATATCTGCCAAGCGGGTTCATCAGAAATACTTCGCAGGTTGTTAAATCGAAGATAGCTCTGACTACGATAGCACTTCCAGTTAAATCAGTATAGGACAGCATGAAGTATCTGCAGGCACCTGCTTTAGCGTATACTGAGAATGTTCTGTCTTCTTTAACTGGTAGAGTGAGAGGATATGTTAAGTCGTGGACATTTTCTGTTACTTCTAATTCAGTTTTGATAGCAGTAGCAGTTTCATCCTTCATCGGGCTAATTACTTTATCACCCAGCATAACCTTATTCAGAGTAAGTTTACTAAAATCAGTAGAGTTAGCTATATCGTTAGTTCTCTTACCGAAACAAGCGATAAGAGGTTCGCGATAAGTATAGTCCCTAGGAAGAGGGTTATACTTAGGTGCGGTTTTAACTATGCCGTCTATATCTACATAGGTGTAGGGTACATCACCTGTAGCGGTACAGAAATTAAGAGGTACTCCGGTAGAAGCTAGGATAGCGCTGATAGGCTTGTCTATCATAGGCTTACCAGGAAGTATCTTCTCTATCAGCTCAGCATGAGCATCTGGGTTAACTTCATGTTTATGCAGTAGACTACGTACACCTGAGATGGATAATACTGCTAAGTTATCAGTACCAGCTTCCATATCAGCTACAGTAGCTAAATGAAGTACTTTGAATAGTGAGTTAGCATAGAATCCACGACTGCCAGTACCTCCATTCTCTTTATAAGAGTTATAGAGTACATCGATAACCTGTTCAGTGAACTGAGTAAGTTCAGTGTGATGGGGGTTATTAGTATCTGCTAGATGTAAACTTAAAGTTTTGATAGCCTGATCGATTTCCGGTATAGACAGGAACCTTCTGAGTTCAGATATCTGCCGGTTAATATCTTCAGGAGTTATTACAGGCCTGGGTGTACTATCGTAGGTTAAACCTTTGGTACTGTACTCAGTAAAGCCTGACATGGATCCGGTTAATTCGGAACCATCGTAACTATGCTGTTTATTAGACATATAAGGCTCCTTAGTTTAATAGAAATCTTATTTCGGTATCATTAGCTGCTACTGGATAATAGGTAAGCTGATATACACTATTGATATCTATGCCATCAGGTATAGTTAGAATAGAGTTATCCAGCTGGTTACCTAACTTAGCGATAGTTACGTCAAGGTTAGCCGCCAGTATAGTTTCATTTCTGGTATAGCTTATAACGATATGATCTTTTTTAAGTACTTTATTTGTAGCTAGCTCAGCTATTTTACTATCGTTAAGATAAAAGACAAAAGAATACTCTTCCTGTCTAAGGGTAAGAGTATTAGTATTATTCTTGATATATAGAATTTCTCTATCAGTATTAGCTAATTTATACCTTAATTCAAGAGTATATTCTTCATTATTCCAGGGTATAGCAGGAGTAGTGTATTCCTCATTATTAGGGTGTTTATCCAGATATCTCTGGTCATGAGAGATATAATAAGCTGGTCTGGCTCTGAATGCATTATCAGGATTAAGAGTCTGATAGATACGGTAATGTGCAGCCATAGATTCCAGATGTCTCTGGAAGATAGGCTTCCACTGAACAGCTGTCATACCTTTAGTAGTAGAGATACCAGCTGATACATCTTTATCTGTACCTACTTCTATATCTTTGATAACTGCATTAAGCATATCTTTGGTTGTACCGGTATAATGCAGTTCACGATAAATACGATATAGCTGGCTAATTAAATCTTGTTTGTAATTTATCCAGTTGATATCGTGTCCAGCTGGATCTTGTAAATGTTTCTGTAATTTAGTATAAAAGTCGATAACAGTATGAACTTTATCTGAGTCTGATAACTTATTTAGGATACGTTCGAATTCCGATAATATGCGTTCGGTAAATCCTTCGTATCGGCCTGTAGTTATCATGCCAAATCCAGTCACTTTACTATCAGTCAGATCTAAGTATTGCGACATAATAACCCCTGAAGAATAAGGACATAAATAAAATGGATGAGCGTATACCTTGGGTAGTATACTTCATGCGTATAGCTGAAGAAGTAGCTTCTCGTTCCACTTGCATCAGACGTCATGTCGGTGCTGTAGCTGTTGATGTTAACCACCGTATCCTTGGTACTGGTTACAATGGTGCTCCTATGGGTATGAGTCATTGTACTAAGGATACTTGTATTCGTACCATTAAGAAGATACCTTCTGGACAGCAGCTGGAACTTTGTAAGGCTATACATGCTGAGCAGAATCTGGTAGTGTATCTAGGTGAGTCTTTAGCTGGTGCAACTGTTTATTGTACAACCAGACCCTGCACTACTTGCACTAAGCTCCTGATAGGTTGCGGTGTTAAGGAAATTGTGTGGAAACAGGATTACAACGATCCTTACGCTGATCAACTTCTACAGGAGTACATGGGAACACCAACTACCCAAGATGAATATGGATATTATCACGCTTGTAAGCCGTCATAACATCGCAGCTTTTACTTGCCTCATTGGTGCTACATTTATATATTACTTTACTGAGTTACTATCGTAAGGAGGTATGATAATGTTGCCTGGTTATGATCCAGAGTCGTATGCAGTATTGACTACTATATACGACGATTATTACCAAACGCTGTTGAAGTGTTTTGATGCAGCTATAGCTGCGGCCTCTGTTGATTGGCCGCAGTTGGTAGAACCAGCTTTTGTTGGCGTACGGGCGATTAACGATGAGAAGTCTCTGTATTATCAGGTTAACCGTAGACTGTACATTAGCTCTTATGGTAATCTTAGTGTATATGATCCGAATACTCGGACTTTTGTTGATATCGGCGTATCGGAGCCTACAACTATTAACCCAATGGAATCGGACTATTCTACTTTTGACGGCGGCAGAAGGTTATGCTACGGCCCAACAGCAGAGTTGATTCTCAGGGTATTTTGTCCAGCTCTGCTTGATACACAAGCTATAGAGCTAACTAAGATATCTCAGTATATCAATGATAGGTTCAAAAGACTCGGTTTAACTCCATATCAGCATCTGACTGATGAGGAAATAAGAGGAACCGCTGAAATGGATATAAGTAATGCTGCAGATGAGTATGACTGTTATTTACGTGAGTCATTTATAAATTTAGCAATATGGGGTGATAAGAAATGCAATTCGATAACTCTGGTTTAGCACCATCGGTGTGGCGTATGACCAGTTCAGTATGGCGACAAGCATTAACTGAATTCGGAGAAGTTCTTAATCGTAAGATTTGCTCTGATACAGCTAAAGCTATTAGAGATTTCGGGCATTCGAGATACATTTACCGTCGCAATTCTAGTATACCTAGTGAGGCAGCTTGTTACACTTATATAGAAGGTAAAGTATGGCTTAATTCATATGGAACTTATGTCTGTAAGCGTAATCTCGATTTTGTTCCTTTATCTAAAGCGGAATTCATTCCTAAGTTAGGTGCTGAAAGAATAATATCACTTTATGATAATTCTATTATCGGTTCCCCTATAGAAACTGTAATCTGGCACTTTACTCCGTATACCGGTATCACTGAAGAACTTGTTTTAAGTAATTTAGAGGAGTTGCTTGAAGAGTATGATGCCTGGGAAGGTACCAAGGAGTATGATGAAGGGTTAATTAAAGCTGATGTTGAAATGATAGTTGACCAGCTTTCTATTATCAATTCAGTAGGGCATTTTCAACAAATGGCTCCATCGTTTTGACTAAAAAATAAGCTTCAGGTCTTGCCTTGATATGGCAAGATCTGAAGTTGTTGATCTAATAAGGGGTTTTACTTATGGTTCAAATTATCGCATTTATCATCAGACATACTGGAGCAATTATCTGGGTATTGATGGCTGTTTTGGTTGTTACACAGGCTCTTGTTATCCAGGATAAAAAGAATCAAATCGCTGAGTTACAGAATACCGTTGATGTGTCACGTGATGCGCTTAGAAGATGTAATGGTTCTTTAGCGATGCTAAAAGCAACATCAGCCGATGAGAAGAAGAAGAGCATGGTGGTCAACTCTATGTTGACTAAATGCTATAATGACATGGAAGTTATTAGACAAGGAAGAAGCGAAATCGATTCTATTATGGATGCTACCGATGATAAAACTGAAGAACAACCTACAGAGAAAAAGGAGGAGGTAAATGATGTTTCTATATCGGCCACTACCAATAAGCTTGGTATTAGCTTTATCAATAAGCAGTTCTCTTCTGTTGAGTAGTTGTTCATCTACTTGCCCAACTACAACAGATGTAGAGTATATAGTCTCTACTCCAACTAAAATAGATAGACCAGCTAAACCTAAATTCGAACAGTTGAATTCAAATGTAAGTATATCCTCTAAGGAGAACTTCAAAAAGATACAGACTAATCTACTATTGCTACGCAATTACAGTAATGAGCTGTTGCATACTGTTGAATACTACGAATCCGAGATAGATAGGCTTAATCAAACCAAAGAGAAAGTAGAATCTAAGTAAAATAAGGTACACGAGCTATATGCTCGTGTATCTTAAGTGTTGCTCATTTTTTTTCAGTTATATATTACTTAGGTGAACAAAGATGCGATACAATTCCGTATCCATCTAATGCACTGGAGGTGCTTATGTTCGTACGTGACAAATCTCATATAAACGATGTAACTTCCTTTATCGCTCTGATGAGCGAGAAGGAGGTTGTGATTAATCACAAGTCTGATGGCTCCTGGTTCGTGTATCCAGGCAACCGTCAGGTGGAAGGCACTTATGCCTTCTGTGGCGAGGAGGAGGACTATGAGCCTCTCCTCGCCATGCTGAGAGCTTGCGGTAAGGACGTGACTATCAGCTATGAATAATAAGAAACGGGGAGAAGCCAAAAAGCTAGAGTCTCTCTCCCCTTTCTTTTTTATTTTTTAGTGTTAAGGATATTCAGAACATCAAGGATAGTTAAGCGTTCTCTGTCCTGTTTAGAGGTACTCCATACGCCAGTAGATTCTAGTACTCTATCTACTCCGCACTTCTCGCTATGTGTCATAAGCTCAGCGAATTTATCTATCGGTGTATGGATGTAATCAGGCATACGGAAAGTACTCCACATGTTCTGGATGAAACAGAGCTGAGCTGTAAGTTCTATAGCTCTGCGTACTCTGTATGACCCTCCTGATACTTCCCTTAGTGTATTCCTAGTAAACTTAATGTCTGGTAAAAGTTTAGGAGTAAACTTCTGATTGTTACCTTCAACGTCTAAACCGTAGTTTTTATTATTACGTAAAAAGTTGAAGTTAGTTACAGTATTAAGTAATCCTTGATTCTGTGATAGTACATATTGTACATCGCTTCCAGAACTATTGTTCTTACCTCTTACAGCGATGGTAGTAACCAGGTTAACGTCACGTGCAGTACTATCTTTATCAGGGTAGAGGCATCTCTTATTACTGTCCTGAAGAACTTCAGCTTTAAGAGTCTGAATTAAACCAGTAGTAAGGAACTCAAACCCACTACCTACGTTTTTCATACGGTCACTGCCTTTCATATACTGCATCTGTTTAGGTGTAGGAGAATAAGGATCAAGATCGATCTTATCACCTACATGAGCAGTCATGATAACGTATATACCAGCTTTAGCAGCACGAGTAGGAAGATCCTGCATGATACGGGTTTTAACCATGCCATCTTTAAGGTATAAAGTATTCATACCAGTAGAGTCGATATCATTCGAAGCAAATACATCAGAACTCTGAGCAGCACTGGCTTTACTGAAACTATCTATCATAACGAAAGTAGGTATCCAGACTTTAACAGCTTTACCGGTACGAGGATCAAGGAATGGAGATTCTACTATGTAGTCTTTCTTGTGAGCCAGTTTCTCATCTACCATTTTCTTAAACTTGTCATAAAACTCAGTTAAGTTGGTAGTTACGGCATTACAGAACTCGATACGATCACTTACTGGTTTATCTACTGGAACAAAATCATCGTAACGTGCTGCACCTGATGCTACAGTGTTCTCAGTGTCCCAGATCAGAGCTACTGCTTCAGGATGAATGTTCATAGCCCTGGCAATAAGACTTCCTGCTAAACCAGACTTGTAGGTTTGCGCTCTGCCAGTGATACCAAGACAACTGGACAGCCCACCGTCAAGTACCCAAGTGTTGTTTATACCTGACCTAAATTTACCAGTAGCCATATCGAACAGAGTACCAGTGTTGATGTACCAGAGGTTAGCGCTCTGACTATTGCCTGTTGCTAAAAGACCCATTTAGTTAACTCCTATTTAGAATGACTAGATTATCTTCAGAGTATATATTAACTTAGCCATTAAACTTCATTACTAAATTATTTATATATTATTTATGTGACTTATATACTAATAAGTCAGGGAGAGTATATGGAAAAAGAAGAATACTTATCCGTGGCAAGGTTCTCACTAATTGTGAGAGCATTGTCAGCAAGACCAGAGAGAACTAAGATTATGGTAGTCCGACTTCTTAATAAGAGTCTTGGACTGCTCTGGTTTAACTTGGCTATTTACAATCCTAAAGAACTGCGCTGTATCAAGGCTCAGTTTTCTTGGGACGAATTGCAGGAGATGCTATCCTGCATCAACGCAACAGATGAGGATCTTGAGCTTGTCAACACGATGAGCGACGAGAATAACCTTATCTTTATTTAGGAGAAAATCGATGAAGAAAGGAAGCTATTCAAGAAAGAGGGAACGAGTATTGATCGACCTGAAGACAACAAGAGTGCAGACTCAAATAGATCAGTTAACTAGTATTGACGTATCGGTTGCTACTAGTTCCGCTGATTACTCAATAGCCTCTTGTGATTTCTGGGTTGATTTGAGATACAGAGAAGGAGATGAGTATTATACCTACAGAGACTTTGTGGGTACTGTACAGCTTGACGATGACTATGATAAGAACGGTAAGCTTGTTCTTATCTCGGCTAAAGACAGTCGTAAGAAGTTAGCCTTAGTCGTTGCATCGACATGGCGTTCTGCTGTATCAGCTATGCTGCTTGGTTGGACTGATACCGACTAAGCTTAACAGGTAGCCCACGTGTACGTTGTGGGCTATTTTTATTTTTTGGAGTATTTATGATAAATGGCATGTGGGTTTTTAGTGAAGCTTTCAATAGTGTAAAAGATGCCTATAACGCTATACTTGAGGTTAGAGCTACTGGAGCATGGGAAAGCGTAGTTAGTTCTTTTGATATAGATGACAACACTATACCGTTATTTAAGACATCTTGCCTAAATCTTAATATTCTTAAGAAAGCAATTATCGAGTCCAAGAGATATGTTTTACTTGAACACGATATCGGCTATCTGGAGCTGTATGGCGATGGTAAACTAGTAGACAGATCTATACGTGATAGCTATTTAGCTATGTCTATCATAGCTGATAATATTGATACAGCGGATGAGGCGTTACACTTCCAGCAAGATAGGGATTTTAATTATACAGAAACTGAAAATCCATGGTCTCTGGATCCGAATACTTCTTTAGAGGATCTTGCCGATTCAGGCGATCTAAAACCTGAAACTCCTATGGAAGCTCTTGCTATCTACTTTAAGAAAATTATTGCTAAACAAAAGGGTAATAGATTTCTTATTGAGCAGACAGCTAGCGATAACATTACTTTCGTATTAGTTGATAAGCAGTCTAATGTATTAGACAGTATGGTCTTTTTGTTAGATGATCTTGATCAGCTCGATGAGGAATACGAGTCCTCTCTTTATACGAAAAGTTCATCCGAAGAATAATTATATATCATTAAGGTGGTTGAGCTGAAGATAATTCAGCTTGTAGTCATTTTAATCAGAGAGGATTTGATTTATGGCAGCTAAGCATAAAGTTTGTAAGCCTACTGTGACTAAGAAGGCTGAGGCTAAGACTGTTACTGAGGCTGAACAGATTAAGGCTGAGCAGGAGCATGGCTTCTTTTCCGATGTTCCGGTTGTAGTTGATAACGCTAGAGTTATCGCTACTAAGGCGTGGAGGAGATTCTATCAGGATCTTAAGACCGAGGAATATATTCTTAGCGATGATGAGTATCGCTTTGCTTATCGTTTTGCAAGAAATGTGGAAGAGACCAACCCTGAACAGGTCACTCTTACGCTAACTATCAAGAAGTGGAACAAGGAGGATCTGTACGAGGTTATCTCTAATGGATTCTTAAATGAATTCTCAGCAGACGAATGCATTTGCTCATTTAGAGCTATTCCTGTTTTCTTTAGAATTGCTCATCTGCTTCCTGCTGATTACAATTCAGCTATGGGAGTATTTGAATCCAATGCTGTCGATAAGGTAGTACTTAAGGTTCGTAGATAGTCTCTAGCTCTCATTGCCTAAGCAAGCAGCACCCATGAGAGGTGCTGCTTATTTTTTTTGCTTGCCTAAATTTAACGGCAGTTTCTTTACTATCCAATAGTACAGTTAACCTATAAGAGGCTTACCGACATGGATACCGAAGCTACTAGGGAACAGGAATTTTTAGATCATAAAGAGATCATGGAAAAACTCAGGCAGTTAACTGCTAAGTGTGATACTCTTTTTGCTTTATATGAGAATACCCCACAAGATCTTACTGCTCACAACTTAGCAGCAGATGCACACCCACCTCTACGTAGAACTATAACTACTTTAGATGAACGAGAAGCTGATCACTATTCTGAAATTAACAGTACCATTGATCAGCTTGATAGTGATTTAACAGACGCCATAGAAAATGAGAAAAATGCCAGACTTGCTGATAGCAATTCTATTCACAATGAGCTATCAGAAGCTACTAATAATATCACCAATATGCAAAATGGTGATTACTTCTATACAGCGCCTATCAACAGTTCTATTCAATCTAAAACTTATATAGACGGTAATAAAGGAAAAGTTATTGTTAATTCTACAGCACCTGCTGGTTACACGATGCTGTATAGAATTAAGTCTACCGGTGGTGTTTACACCGGTGGCGTATACAATCAGCGATATATTCTTAATTATACTGACGATAATTTAGTAAATAATGGTATCAATAAGGTAACTTATTCTACTGTTCTCATGGACGAGAACGGTAATGCGTCTTTTGCTAATGACGTTGCTGTTAAAGGTACTCTTACAGCAGGACATATAACGGGTACTCTTGACTCGAAAGCTCCTAAAGCAGCATTAGCTGATAAAGCTACTAGAGCAGACTTAGCCATCAGAGCACTTAATGCAGATAATGCTTCCAATGCTGATAATGCTAAGCTGGCAGCTAGAGCTACTCTTGCCGATAATGCAACTAATGCTGCTAATGCTAACAAAGCTGCTAGAGCTGAATCATCTGCGTTAGCTGATAAAGCTACTAACGCAGTTGATGCTGATCATGCTGCTAAAGCCGATTTAGCTACCAATGCCAATCATGCTTATAAAGCTGATTTAGCGGTAAGAGCTACTGACACAGATCATGCTGTAAGAGCTTCCAATGCAGATGCTGCTGATATAGCTACACGTGCTCTTAATTCAGATAAAGCTGCATTAGCAGATGTAGCTACTATTTCTAACAAGACAGCTGATGCTACTGATGCTAATTTCTCTAATATAACTACGGACTGGATTAAATCAATTCTACAGCCTTAATAGGAATTTGAAATATGGAAAATAAACTGGCGCCTCTTCCACCCGATATAGCTTCTGATTTAGTTAGAAATGGTCTTCCTTCGGATGCATTCGATCCGTTTATAACTGTCAAGTATAATAATACTAGTTATTTACTGGATGCAAGAGACTTAGAGATTTTTAACAATCTTCGTTACCCTGAGCCTACTAGCCACTTCTACATGAAGGACAGACCTGAACCGATTAATTTAGCGACAGCACCTCTTTTTGTTAAAGCTAAGAAAGCAGACGTACCTGATGATAGTGCTTATGTTGTACTTACTATACAGCATCGCATTGCTACTATCATCTTTAAGCAGTACATCGAAAAACAGTTAGAGTACGTTAAGGTTTACAATAAATTAGTAGATAGTGCATGTTATTTTTATAGTAACAATAACGGCACTGATTATGGTAGATATCTCGCAACACTATATCACGTAACTAGATATGGTGATCCTGAGAATCGCATTAAACTAAAATAATTACGGGAGTTTACATAGATGCTAGACAGGTTCGGCAAGTTGGTTATGAGAGCCTTCACGAATAAACTATTTCACATTGCCGATGAATACACGGATGATGACGGCTCAGCGATTTATGTCAATGACGCAGAAGGCAACATTAGATATAAGCTTCTTTCGTCTGAAGCAACGTCATCTCTTTTTTCAACAGACGGTTCTCGTCTTATCAGCTGGGATATCAGCGAGGATCCTCAGAAGGTTTATCTGTGGGATGAGTTTCAGTACACCAATGACTTCGATGCTGTATCTAGTTTTCTGAAGCTGTGCGGTTGGACGTTTGAGTCAGATCGTATCGATACTGACACTGACGGCGATAAGTATATGGTAGCATATACTAAAACACCTACTGACGCTCTCTGTATGCTGCAGACACAGATTTGCGATAAGAGCGATCCTGGCTGCCAGATAACTCGTATCATGTATAAGGATCGCTGTATCCTTAAGTTGGTTACCAAGGCGCCTGAGGCTGAGGACGGTGATGATAAAGATTTAGTATGTATTCTTCATACATACGAAAAAACTAGGCAGCCGAATATTTCAGTTTTCAAGCTTGCTAAGTAAAGAACAAAAGCGAATATCCAAATAGCTACTACACCATCAAGGTGTAGTAGCTTATCGTTTAGTTGTTCATATAGTAATAATAAATATTGTCTATACGATCTGAGAGTAGTTTCCAGAGTCTATCAGGGGTCATCCATTTATCTGTATCAAGTGTAGGTATATAAGGTTTGAGTAGATAAGCGATAAGCTCACTGCAAAACCATTTATCTGAATTTTCTTTCTTAGATCCGAAGAATCCGGAGATAGCCCCAAGATAATCATATTTAGGTTTCTTAGCTAAAATACTTTCGCACTTTTCTCTGATATCTATTTCAGTTTCTTCATCTATACCCGGTATAGGTACAAGTGTCCAGTTATAGAAGTTATATGACTTGAAACCTATTCCTAAATATTTAGGAGTTACTATAAGTGACTTACCATCACTGAACAATAATTCACAATGATAAGCTGCTGATTTAGTACATGCGTGTATTACTCTGGATACTATAGATTTATTAGGATCGTTAAGAGCTACTGCTAGCTTTAACATAAAACCTCCTATAAGTTAAGTGCACTTACCTAATACAGGTAAGTGCACAGCAAGTAATGTTCGGTTATTAACTGTGCTCAGCCTGCCAAGCCTGCATACAGGCAAGTAATTCCTTAGCCTTATTATCAAGTTCCTTAGCGATAGTTTCTCGATAACTATCAGCTAGAGAGGTATCTCCAGCCAGCTGTGCCTGCTGCATAGCACTTTGTAGACGGTCAAGGATAGTAGCGTAACGAGCTTCGATAACAGCCAGCTGCGCATTAAGATCAGTCTTGGCTTCTTCCTGACCTCTAACCACATTAGTAAGCTCAGTAAGGTTATCTTCGATAGTTGCCAGACGGTTCTCTAAAGCAGTGTTGTACTCATCCCAACCAGTATGAGCTGTTTTGAAATTAGTAGCTGAATGCTGGTCTAGTAGATCGTGAATGATAGCTCTGATCTGCGAGTTGGAGTAAACAGCTTCGCCATCGAAAATCTTATCGATAAGCTCACGGATATCAGGATGAGCTTCAGCATCGATGTTGTGCTCCTCGATGTGCTTGTGCTCACCCTCAAGTACTTTCTGAGCTTCCTGTAAGGAAGCTATAGCGACAGATAGATTTTCTGTAGACATAATCTTAATATCTCCTTATTTGTAGTAGCGAGGAACAACGTAAACAAATTCATCGCTATTACTAGGTACATTAGGTAAAACGAATGAATCGGCAGGATGACCGAAGAACCATAATCTTCGTAATCCAGTATAGAGTTTTTCTTTGGTTACAAACCAATCACTGATAGTTAGTCTAAGATACTTATAAGCAGTATTACTCTTTACTCTAAATGATCTGCCAGACGGAGCTTGCCAGTGATTGATACGCTCTTTGTGACTATCGACAACTTCCCAGTTCTCTTTATCATTACTGCCAAGAAGCTGCCATTTCTTGGGAGCAGGACGAGGTTCAAGAATGCTTTCAGTGGTACCAAAAGCCGGTATAACCCAATACTCTGTAACTATCTGTGGGTCATGCTTAAAAGTAATAGTTATTGAATCGGTACTATGGATATCGTTGGTCCCAGTGAGCCATTGATTAGCTACTTTGGTAATATTCTCAACTGAGAGTTCACTATCGCATAGAGCTGATGCAACATATAATCCCTGCCACTTGCTGGCAGATAAAATTATAGCGTCGTTCTCAAATCCCTGCGGTGTAAATTTAGTAACTTCTTCATTAAGTAAAGTACTTCCCGGATAATATTTAGGAAGAGTACCAGCTTCAGCTAAGGTAATAGTACTGCCGTCAAGAGCTATGAGCTCGGGATGCTTACGTAAATCATCAACGTACCATAGCCTAGGGTTATGTGGATTCCAGTTACGGGTTATTGAAATACTCATACATTATCGCCTTTTTTAATTACAGTAACCGTACTTACTTTTGCATTAGTAATGCTTGTAATTTTATCAGTACAGGATTCGCATAGCGGAGCTTCTGTTACAGGTATATATTTACCGCAACCTATGCAGCGTTTGCACGCTCTGACGCAATTACCACGAGCTATCACTTCGCGTTGCCAATCAGTAAAATATTCAAAATCTGTATTCATTTGATTTACCTTTATTTGGAAGTTGATGGGAAACGTCCAGTGAGAATCTTACATGAACTGTCAATATACTCATCAACAAACTCAATAGTCTTATCATCGAGTTTATCACCGTAAGAAAATCTATGCTCACTAGCCAGTATATCGGCATAGTGCCAGATATTTAGCACCAATTCATCGAAAGGAGTAACACAGGTGAAAATATCGCTGGTGTCGAAGAAATCGCTGGAATTAGTAAGCAGAAGATCACCTAAAAGTTTATTTATATAAGTTGGTGCATCTGTTAAGTTAGTGAAGAATTTGCATCGATCATCTTTAGAAATTACTAATATTTCTTCAGCAGTTAACTGAGAGCCAACATCCCATAAATCTTTAGTTGACTCAGTCCGGCTGATATGATCTTTACAATCATTTTCTTCACGATATAAATTAGTAATCAGCATACCAGCTCTACATACAGCGTGGAAAATGTGAGGTAGACCGGATTCAGGGTCAATGGTCTTTCCCATCCTATGAGCCGTAAAATGACGCAGTATAGCATTTAGATTGTTATCTGGTGTAGCATCTGAAGAAACTGGATTGTTATACCAAGAGTAATATGGATACTTTAATGCTCCAATATGATGTATTAAAGCTATCATAGCCAGTGGCTTTTGCCACTTGCGTATTTTGGCATCTAGTTTTATCTTATTCTTAAAACAGCCAATTTTCTTATTCTCTATCATGTATTTTACGCTCCAAACAAAAGAGGTGATAAAATGCCGACACTTATCAGACCTGTTTCTGAATTAACTAATCATATCTACATGCCAGTATGCAAACAGTTGTGTCATAGGATTCTCAAAGCTTTAGACTATGAAGACGTGATTGGTGATCGAATATACATAAATGCTGACTGGTCAACTCACTCGATAACATTTGATAAAAATGATAATGCCAATATAAGTCAAACCAGATTTACTGCAGAAGTTAATCTGCAGCTTAACCCTATGTCACAAAAATGGGATACTTACACATTTCATCACACTACTGCATACGGCTTTGGTAAAACACTAAAAGACCGTATAGCTCCAGTATATTGGGATAAACCTAATCATACCAGAATCATAGAGATGGTAAGCCCTATTACCATAGAACTTAATTGTGAACTATATTTAGCATCTGCCGAATTAGCTTTCCAAACTCCTCAGCAGATTTTCAATGGTTATGAAAATGGCAGTATCTGGCATTATACTGATTTGTTCTATGATTATCCCGTACCTAAACCTATCGTTACCGTGCTATATGGCATGTGGAAAATAGATCGAGTCTATGGCGAACCAGCTAAAGTACCCTTTACTGAATATATCGATCGTCACAGTAATGGTACCTGGGCTATCAAGAAGCATCGTGATTTGGAAGAGTATGAGATTACTATTCCCTGTTACGATATTAAAACGCTTTGTACTTTGGAGTACTCCGAGGATAAACCTCAGGGAGTTATGGAAGATAAGCTTCCGGTAGGCTGGAACATACCTTTCCGTTATACTATCCAGTTCGGTATACCTACTCTGGATGCATTGATTTACCCTATTGTGGTTAATAACCAATTACTGCCGGATAAGTACATAGCCAGAGAACAAAATACACGATATAATTCTCTTCCGGAATATAGACACAATCCTGCTTATAGCAATTATGAAAAAGGTATGTACGATAAACCGTACTTTTCATATACTGTACCTTGGTACGATGACTGGCAGTTGCCGCCTACTACTAAGATATTTACAACTAATCACGTTCCACTAGTCTGTATGCATCTGCTGGTAGATGAGACTGAGCATCTGGAAACTAAGATAGATCTAAAGGAAGATTTTGATAAGAATTTTGAATTTGGAACATTTATTAAAACTGCTTTAGCTGAACTTAAGTCCAATGCCTGTGACATCAATGCTCCAGTCTGTGTCTGGTTGTATAGGGATGATGATGAGCTTGTTCCTAATTCAGATTTTAGTATTTCTGATAATTTAGAATTACGGTTCATAGCAACCAATTTATCGGTCAATTATCATGCTTGTATCACCTATAATAAAGATATCTACAATATCAGGCCTAAATATTACGGACAGGTATTAGCTAATTTCGATATTTTACCGGATAATCTTAAACGCTCTATTGTTGAAAGATTTCTTCGGGGTGATTGGCGATACTTCATGACAGCTGCGGTTATGGCTTATCAGAAACTTCTAGCTGAACATACAGAATTTGGTTCCACTGATGTGTTAATGAATGTTCGTAACAACTACTATAATGCAATACAGTGGCAATTAGCGAGAGATAACCTTAAAGATTTTCCGTATTACGCAGTTTCTATACTTTCTGATGGTACAGTAACTTTTGATAATACAGCTGTTTTCAAAGTATCGGAAACTGAAGAATACATCAATGATATTTATTATTTCACTATCAATAGTAAATCTTTTCTGTTAGATCAGACTCCAACTAATGTAACTGTTCGTGTAACTAAAGACGATAGCGGTGCCCCGCAGGAGATTCATTATCCTGGAGAGTATTCTGACAATTCGGATAAACAAACTCTAAACATAAGTAATGAGGTGCTTCCACATGCCAATTATACCAATGCAGGGATCACTCGATACAGCATCATCGCGAGAGAAACCCACAAGTCTTAGACCAGAACTTAATGATAAGCTACCTGCTCTTGATGGTCACACTATCAACGACGAACGAGTAGTTAAAGATACTTTTGTTAATAATACTTCTGTATTCGATGATAACTACTGGGATACTCGAACTCAGTTAATAGGTTTCGCTGAAGGACGAATATACACGGTCACTTATTTTTCTCAGAATAGACCTATAGCTGATGTACAGTCTAATGTAGTTGATCTTACTTCTAATACTAAAGATGATGTTCATATATCTTGGACACAGATACGTAACTTTGAAATACGTGTAGCTAATGAACTTAGTTTCGATTATGAAACCGATAGTAACATTACAAAAACCTCAGGAGAAGCTGTAGTATTCCCTAGGTTTACTCCACGAATAGGTGATTTATTCCTCTACGAACTTCGTAATAACCGTATAGGTTTATTCTACATTTCGGGTGTAGAAGCGATGTCCATCGGCCAAGATGGCTATCATCGTATCAAATTTACTCTACAGAATTTCATAACTGCTGATGACCGTGACAGATTAGGCAGACAGAGTACTGTAGTTGCTTATTTCGATAAGCTGAAATATGTAGCGGGCAATACTGCATTTTTAACTACTGAAAATTATGGATTTAAGAAAGACTTAGAGCATATTCGTAAAGAGATAATAGAAGACTATATCGAGAGATTTTATTCTAACGAGTATTCTTCCTTTATGCGTAAAGACGATGTTTACGATCCGTACGTAGTAGAATATTGGAATAAGAAAGTAAGTATACTTGATACTGTATCTAAGATTAGACCTATACAGCTTTTAGTTGGTTTAGATAATTATAAGAAAACCTTATTTGCTATACTGACTAATAACCCGATAAAGAACTTAGATAACGTAGAAAAGATTACTACGATTAAAACATTTAACTCATCGTTCTGGGGTGCCAATATAACTGCACTGCTTGGACATGAATACGTTTCAGTGAAAGGTGAAATTAACACCTACGATGAAACACTGATAAATAAGAATGGCAACCCTATCTTCTATGATCCTACCACTGTCTATTATCAGCAGCTGCCCAGAGAAATAGCCGATGCCCGTATAGATAGATTCTTCCATGAATCTCGAGCTTGGTTTACCGATAAGATGTTCCCGGATACTCATTTCAAGCATAACTGGTATACCGGTCCATATCCGATAAGATCGGATGCTGAACTTGAGCATATCTGGCGCACTATCCATGGATACAAAGATGACGATTATCTATCCGAGGCATCACGTCATTACTGTGCCGGATATATCCAGTGGTATCGTGAAGCTTATCCTGGAACATTATCAGATATTGAATTAACTAAACTGTGGAATAAAGAACATAAGAGGCCTGAGGATGCTGAAGTATCAGGAGATGATGCCGAAGCTCTTAAGAGTTATATAGCTTCTTACCGTAGCAAGTTTAGTTCTATTACAACAGCTGATACTATTCTTGACAGAGATGGTAATCTTCCTTGGCTGTATTATCCGTTTTATCGTAGAAGTCATCCTACGCATATCACTGATACAGTTCCCAGTATGGATGAAGATGATCTTTGCTACGGGCTATCAGCAGCTTTCTATAAAGGTGATACTGAAAACATGTCTCCTTTTGAGCAGCAGGTTTATCTAGCTGTTACTAACCAGGAGATTAGTATAAGTGTTATAGTTGATTTAGTAAAGGAATACAAGAGTTGGGATGACGATGATGCTTTCTATAAGCACATGATATCTATTTACTTAATAGACAAGGCGTTATTCTGGTTAATGTATCATTCATAAAGGTACCACTATGGCTAGAAGACTTAGTATATCTCCAGATTTGATTGCTCAGATGCCAACTCCTCAGCAGTTAGCTAAAGAGTTGGCTGAAGATCTTAAACACGAACCTAAAGAACCTGATTCTTTAGGCAATGTAGCTAAACGTATGAGCCCTATGTATCCGTACGTTATACCGAAATCTAAACTGAAGTATACTACACTTGCTGATGTTGTCAACAATAAACCATTCAAAGGATTTTATCCGGAGTCATTTGGTAATGTGTCTGACTACTTTCTGAATAGCGGTATTTCACCGTACTACGAAGTAGTAGATGACCTGGACTATGCTCCTGGGGTATTGACTATCAGCACTATGATAGAGCTTACCTGTAGTGGAAGGAAATGGGCTCTTGCCCGAGATGAGGATATAGATTACGTTATTCTTATTGCCGAACAGTATCAGGAGTCGTTGTCGAGCACTATCGTCCCTACGGATAATAGTCCTGACATGGTTCGACGTAAGAATTATGCGGCTAAGCTGTCTAAGTTCTTGAACGCCATGTATAAAGCTAGAAAGCGCTATGAACATCGTACTGGTAAAGTTAGTACTTCTAAGGGCTTACAAGATCTTTTACGAGAACTATTCGAATAAGGTAGAACTATGTACGTACAAGTAAGTGATATGCTAAATCAGGAGATAGGTGTAGCAGTTAGTGCCAATAACAGCTGTATCTATCTTCCTCAGATAACTTTGCATAATCCCAATACTGAGTATGAAGAAACTTTCAATATGCTGGAATCTTTGAATTTTGTACAGGATTTTACTGATTCGTACATGGATAAGATCTCAGCTGTTATACGAATACGAGTACCTCAGCTAAGAAGTATCATAGAAAATTTACAGGATTTAGAATGTACCATTATTCTTACTCCGTATCATCTATTGCTTAATGTACCTGACTATAGCCAAGATCCTATCATCATTAAAGCTAACGTTATAAGTGATAATGCTGATATAGATCAGATGTACAATAAGTCGCAGTTTAACTCGGATGAAGATAGGCCTCCGGCGAATGAAGCTGAACAGGAACTTACGATGCTGTATCCATTATACCTGATAGAGCCCGCTATATACAAAGCAAGGCATCAGGGTATCAATGCTATTCTTAACAACGTTGACATGGAACATACACTTCAGTGGATCTGTTATCAGTTCGGATTTCAGTCGGTCAACATTTATAAACCTGATAACCCTCAGATATATGGATCAGTTATCATTCCACCTATGAAGTATTTGAATGATATCTTTCCTTATCTTCAGGACAGATACGGTATTTACTCTGCAGGACTAGGATATTACATAACTAATGATACCGCTTACATCTATCCGGCTTATGATAAAGATCCTTCTCACTCAGTTACTCCCGGTGTCCTACACATCATTCACGGCCCTGAGAATAACTATGTAGGGTTGAATGCTTATCACAGCAGTGTAGAGAATGATACTTGGATACTATCAATCTCGGCAGTATCTATCCAGAAACCTGGTATAGCTGCTGAAGAGAATAATGGTAATACGATAATGACCATTAACCCTAACAACGCTATGGATAATGGCGTAGTTATAGGTAAAGATGGAACAGTTACTCGTGATGCTTCTACGATGACTACCATACAGTCTGTCAACTCGCAGTCTATGAAATCTAACTCTAATGTTCCTAAGTATGAAGGTAATGTTACTAACGTTTACAATCTTACTGCGGATATGATAGTTAATGGCTATGATTACATTACACTGGAGTGGCTTGCATCTATTCCTAGATTTATCAAGCCCGGGCAATCTGTATTGTATCATTATGACAGTAAAGATAATGTATTCTGTACTCAGTCCGGTAGGATTATGAGCGCTGAGTATACCAGTGTAGCGCATAAGGGTAATAATGATTTTCAGAAGTTATTTACCTTTACCTGTAAACTGATATTCTTTGTCGATCCTACTCCTATGAAAGATCAGTCTGATCAGTAAACTACTTCATAAAAGTTAGGGAGAGCCGTTATTGGCTCTCCCTAACTATTAGTTAAGCTGTTCTAGAAACAAGTTCATATCTTTTTCAATTTCATATTTCAAAGCTACATTGATACAGTAACGCCAAGGACGTCTGGCTAGCAGTCTTCTGAAATCCTTAGTAAAGTTGTATAATAATCTTTGTGTTGAGGCATAGCCTTCCTTAGCCTTGAAAGTATTGATGAAGAATGAAATAAGCTGTCTGTCTCTTAACCACCTAAGGTAATCATACTGCTCCAGTATAGGCATATTCCATCTATTGAGTAAGCTGTTGATACGGCCACTGATAGATCCAGAGAATAAAACTCTGGTATTAATGATACCTTCAGGACGGTAGGTTTTACTATTAGACTTAAATAAATCAACTAGATATTCTAACCCGGCAGTTACACCTAAATGTAAACGGCCATACTGCTGCTCAGTTTGCAGTGATTCATGTTTGATCATACTTGGATCATAATTGTCGTTAGCTATAGATTTTTGTAGATTGGCTAACAGATTAAGTAACCAAACATCAGCGTTATCCCAAATTAAATCGCATAGAACATATTTATGAAGAAATAATTGCTGGGGTGCATCCTCGGCAAGCTTTTGAGCAGGTTCATTTTGTCGTTGGGTATAATACCAGCTCCAGTATTTGAATACTAGGGCTATTACGTCTATCATGATAACGGCATAAGAAGGAGGAAGATCACTATAAGTAAAAGTATCATTCACAAAGTTGATAGTATACTCGTTACTATCGTGAGCTATAAGACGTAAAGGACGTACTTTTCTCCAACTTGACCAGTCATTAGTTTCCAGAGGTAAATTAGTTATACTGTTAATATCTTCAGCAGGTATCAAATACTCAGCAGTATCAAATTCATTTTTACTGAAGAACATATTGCTATAGCCAATACCCCTTCGTACTCTATCGAAGGTTTCTTCTAATGGCTTTTTCATAAATCTGACGTGGTACAGATAGCGATCATAGTTGTTGGACTGTCTTCGCATATAGTCCATATCGGCAAACTGAAGAATATATCTTAGTAATGACATACCCCGGGTTTCATGCCCGAGTGCTTTGTAGAATCTCATATATCTTTCATATATGATTTTACTTTGTTCTTTAAGGAATAGCTGGTATGGCGGTATTGCACGTTTATCTAATACGCGCATATACGGTAGAAAACTATCTAACATGATTCATACTCGCCTATGATGTACTTAACTATACCATGTACATTTTCACAACTGTATAGATATAATATGCACAGCAGTGGTCTCTTCATAAGAGGCCAGACTCAGTGATGCCGAGACACGTTACGTGACGGATTTTGAGTTAAACTGTTCATTTTACTTACAGATATATATTACTAACCTGATGTTTATGGTTGTAATTTATTACAAACACCAGTGTATACACTGATGCATAAGCATCAATCATTCGAATGATCTAAGTCTGACATAAATAGGAGACTAAAATGGCAGATAATATTAACGTCGAGAGAATCGACGAGTTTGGCGACGCTCCGTCCGTCAACAGTAACGGAGCTAGCGCAGCTCAGCAGAATGCTGGAGCTCCTAAGCAGGAGCAGAAGCCCCAGTACACTGCGGATGCCCCTGAGACTCAGCAGAGTTTCTTCGACATTCTTAGCGGTTGCAGTCTTACCACTTCCCTTAAGGAGGATGGCAAGAGGTTCCTTGCAACTATCGATGCGGCAATGTCTGATCGTAATTTCCTTACTAAGTTCTCTAACTGGAAGGTAGAGGTTCTTCCTCTTACTTCTGTCAGGGACAGTAGGGCAATCATTGTCAATGGTAAGTCTGTAGTTTTAATTATGTCCGAGACCAATGGCACCGACGCCAACTTCCCGGTTGCACGTTACGAGCCTAAGGCTTGCGAGGAGCTGTTCAGACTTCGTCCTGGTACTAACAACCTCCTCAACATCATCATTACTCCTGAGGACTATGTAAACGCTGATAAGTTTGCTGAGTACCTCAAGAATATCTTCATGGTTGCTAACAGAGGTCATGGACTTACTCTCGGAATGATCAGGAAAGATACCATCTTCACTTTCGATGATATCCCTGAGCATTACGAGCAGGCTTATCGTGAGATTAACCCTCATGCCGTACCGCTTCGTCACGATCTGTGCCTGACTGTTTATGCACAGGCAGCTAATCGTAATTTCAATAACTACGGCAGAATTGGTACTGAGGCTGATACTTATCTCAGAGATAATCAGTCTGAGAAACAGGCATTCGCCACTATTGGTGGCTATGTCGAGTTTCTGAAGACTAGCGCATACACCTATAAGTATATGCCGATTGTACACATTTCTGAGATGGCCACCAAGTACCCTGATGAGGCGCTGATTCCGCTGTTCCTCATTGTAGCAGCTAAGTGGTTCATCGGTATGAAGCAGTGGATTACTCCTTATCGTCAGCTGAAGGCAGATGTCCACGGTAATCCTATCAATCTGGGTTCTCTGTTCCCGGATGGGCAGGGTGGTCGTTGGGTAATTACCAAGCCTGAGGATTTCGATAAGACTATCGCATCTTCTTTCACTAGTCCTCAGCTGGTACTGGACATTCCTGATGGCCGTGCTAATATCCCTGGACTTTCCAGGTATTGCGACAGTAGCACTCTGAGCAGTATTATGCAGCTGTACGCTAATACTTTTGGAGCTACTATTCCTCCTCTGAGTATTCCTCCGTTTGCATCAGGCTGCCCGTTCTATAGGGGATTCTACAGCTATGGAGAGAAGAAGCTTGACAGTGCCTGCATCGATTTCCTGTCTGAATATGCCAGGAAGCCTAATCGTGTAGACGAATGCGAGCAGCTTCTCATTCCTCGCGCTAACCCTGAAGAGAGAGCAGTTATCGATCGCAAGTTCGAGGACGATCTGAAACTGTATTACAGAACTGCTGTAGTTCGTATCGATCCGGCTATTCTGTATACACTTGATGACATTATGTCGAAGCAGCACTTCCAGTTCAATGGACTCACGCAGATGAATAATCTGTATGATACTAGTGGGTATATTGCCAATGCTAATTCTTGGGATAACTATCTCAAGAGTCGTAGTGCAGGGCAGTTCAATACCTACAACCCGACTGCTGGATTCTACAATTTCAGTTGATGACTAGTAGTATTTGAGTGCTTAAGTGTAGCCGTGGCGTCGAAAGACGCTGCGGCTATTTATTTTTCATTTTGTTTATATGTATATATTACCAAAATGGTGTGTATACTGTTAGTAGTTTATGCACTAATTTCTTTGTAACATTTTAGGAGATTAAAATGGCAGATGCTAAAATGAATGAAACGAAGACACGTAAGAGTCTTCATGAGATGTTTCGTGATCTTGGTTGCACTACTGAATCCTTTCTTAGTGCAGAAGGTAAGAATTTTCTCGCAACGGTTGATAATGTTCTTACTGATCATGATTTCACGTTCGAGCATAATTGGAGTGTGAAGGTTCTGAAGCTTTCTTCCGTAAGAGATAGTCAGATCATTGTAGTTAATGATAAGGCTATCGCTGTTATTATGGCTGAAACTAACCTTACAGATCCTAATCACTCAGTTGTTGGGCTTAGTCGTAATGCTTTTAGGGAACTGGATTCACAGAATAGTAATTGCAAGCTTATTTCAACGATAGTCATAACCCCTGAGGATTATGCTAACGCTAACAAGTTTGCAAACTATATCAGGAATATGTTTACTATCGCCCTTGCGAACGATGCCGGTCAGTATTTAACGATGGATAGCCTTTGTAAGGATTCTAGTTTTACATATAGATACGACATCGATGCGTATGAGGAAGCTTACCGTAAGATTAACCCTCATGCCGTACCGCTTCGTCACGATCTGTGCCTGACTATCTATGCCAAGCCAAGGGAGTGGGATAACGGTTTTGTCAGGGGACAGGCATTCGCCGCTATTGGCGGATATGTGGAATTTCTCAGGGTTAGTGAATATGAGCATAAGTATTTACCGATAGTTCATATTTCAGAGATTTCTGCGGCATACCCCGATTGTTCTATTGTGCCTCTTCTTCTGTCCATTGCTACTAGGGAGTTTATTTTCCACAATGGTTGGCAGGTGCCGTATCGGAGACTTCAGACTGATGCCCACGGTAATGTGATGTATCTCGGAGCTCTATTCCCTAGTGCTCCGAATATTAGCAAAGCCGTTGAACATCCTGAGATTTTTGAAAGCATTCTGGCTACTGGAATATGCCCAGCTCAGTTAGTGTTAGATGTCACTGAAGGCAGAGCGACATTGCCAGGACTGATAAAGTATGGGTTTAGTCCCAAGGAGTCAACTGAATATATTCTACAGTCATATGCTAATTTCTTTGGTTGTAATTTTATTCGACCGAATGAGCCTATCACTTATCCGGAACGTCCATTCTTCAGAGGTTATTACAGTTATGGAGAAAAGAAACTTGATTCAGCTAATATAGATTATATTTCGGAATATAGTCGCCATCCGAATTTAGGATCTAATTGTGCTGAGCTACTTGTTCCACAAGTTGAACCGGCTAGCACTGCAGCTATTATGCGTAAGTTTGAACCTGACTTGAGACTGTACTACAGAACTCAAACTGTAGGATTTGATCCCAAGTTCTTTGGTAGTGTTATCACGAAAGTAGAATCGATGCCAGATGCATTCCGTTGCGGTATACTTAGTATCGATCCAAGAGGTGGTACACGCAGTTATAGAGCCCGTGCAGAGGAATGGGGCAAATATATGAGATCTATGGATGCCGGTATGTTTAATGCATAATCCGATCATTGGACTTTATAGTCGGTAATTAAGCAACGTGTAAGTACTAGTAGTCGTGGCGTTTTAGTGCCACGACTATTTATTTTTACTTATGTTAACTATATAAAGGAGGTATCACGATGCGAAGAATACAACTCTACGTGTACAAGTTCTTAGTTGATGGTAAGACTCAGGTCTATTCTCCTGATTTGGAAATAGTCAAGCCTTGCCCTAAGAACGCAGCAGCTCCAGAACTAGCTGAGATATTTCTGCCCGATATTAAAGTAGGCAAGTTGCTTAAGGCGCCTACCGGCTGGTACGTATCCAGACTTAAGGCACTGAATTATCTCGCAAGTAATGGGTATCGTGCAAGTGATCTGCTATCTGAAGTTCAGATAGCGTATAACTACGGGAGCGAAGATGAATAATCAGCCATGGCTTCTTAGGCCAGAGGATGAAGATGTCAGTTGTCTTAGACATCTGAAACTCATCAATCTTGATGAGCTGTTTAGAAACAGTCAGGGTGCTAGAATCGTCAACAGCGATAGTCTGGTTGATGCAGATCTTAGTGATGAAGTAGTAAAAGCAGTTTATAGTAACTGCGACGGAGATCTAGGATTTGTACCGACCTGTGCTTGCGGTTACACCAGAGGCGTAACTAAGACTGGTTTAACCTGTCCTAAGTGCGGTACCAAGTGTAACACACAGTTTGTTGATAGCTTACAGCATTCTGCTTGGATTCATATACCGGAAGGAAATGAACAGCATCCAGCTTTTCCTGCGCCAGTACTGCATCCTACGTGGTATATGGTTTTGAAGTATCTTACTCAAACTGGTAAAGGAGATAAGATTAGTCTAATCGACTATATTCTTAATCCGATGCTGGAGAGAGGGAAAGATATTCCGGACATGCCAGAGGATTTCAAGCGTTATGTGAAAGGCAGAGGCTGGGAGTATTTTTATAATCATGCCGATGAAGTTATGGACATGTTCTGCTACGAGTACCCCAATACCCGTAACAAAACTGGCAAAGTTCATGATTTCGAAATATTCAGGAAACAATATCGTAACCTGATGTTCACCCGTAACTTACCGATATTACATAACGCATTACATCCGGTTACAAGTAATGGAGGCAGTCTTAAAATCATAGATAAGACCAGTATAGCACTACTGCAGGCTATCCATGATTTAAGTATCGATACTTATAAGCTGTCTACTTCTAAAGTCTCGGCTGTACGTCGTGACAATATGTTGTATAAGGTTTATAAGGTTGTCACTAATTATTACGATGATCTGATTACGACTAAGCTTGGCCAGAAAACAGGTCTGTTACGTAAACATGTATTCGGCGGAAGATTACATTATACTTTCAGAACTGTGGTACATGCTCAGTCTAAGCCGGGTCCTCTTGATGAAGTAGTGCTGCCCTGGGGTATCATGGTAACAGAACTGAAGCACGTTATCCTGAACTTCCTGGTTAACCGACACGGCTGTTCAGTAGCGGATGCAGTGGATATCTATGCTAATGCTCTGGTTCAGTATAATAAGCTGGTAGATGATTGTATGCAGGAGTATATCAAGGAGACTCCCCACAAGAGAATACCAGTTATCATTGGAAGAAATCCAACCATAGCCTATGGATCGGAACAGCTTCTGTTCGTTAGGGAATATAAGACAGACATTCACGATGAGACTATAGCAGTCAATGCGTGTATTGTTAAGCCATTCAATATGGATTTTGATGGTAGACACAGTTGCCATCGTTAAATCCCGGAAAAATTCTGGAAACTCTTCATACGAAGACAATCAGAAGTGAAGGCTATCAGTAATATGATAGTCAGCTGCAACGCATAGTAGGTGAACCTGTGAAAACAGAATATAATCCTACCACGAGGCCGGGAACAGATCAGCTGAGTGAATACTTTGATCTGTAAAAGATATGCTGAACTCTATGGCGACATAGAGATGTAGAGGATAAAAAACCTTTACGATAACATAATTGGACGAGTGTTACGGTCTATTTATCTTCGAGGATAATCTGGCTAATGCACTTTCGGCTATTCATCCTAGTCAGCTGTTGTTCTCAGTGAGCGATCCTGGGTTGAGCAGTAGGATAAGGTTGATAGACGAAATTTGGGTGATGTTAGAGAACTACTTAACTGAAGATCCTGACATCGAACATTATGAAGAACTATAAGGAGGGATGATGCTTTTTCATCAACTATCCTTGAATACTAACATGCTTGACCTTGGAGCTATGTTAGGTACTCCGGGAAAGGTTGATTTGATCAGGCAAATTAACGAGAATGCAGGAGGCGGTAGCTTCTTTGGCGGTGCCACTGATCCTTTTCGCGAAAGGTTTCAGGCATTCACTAATAGTATCATTATACCTATTCGTCAAGCCAGTCAGATGGTAGCGGATACGGTTAGAGATATTATTAACCCTGATCACTATCGATCCATCACCAGCATCGCTGAGCTGAAGAAGGGTATACCGCCATGCATGTGGTACGGTATTGTGTATCAGAACGACGTAAGAGATCTCCTGACTAAGGGAGTTATCGACGGATTCGGCATAGACCCCAACACTCTTGCCGACAAGGATCCGTATGAGAACCTCTGCCAGTCTGGTAACAGCGGTTGGATCTCTTACAAGGATCTGAATGAGAAAGGTGAATATACTGTCAACTTCATGTACGACAGTACTGATCCTGAGCTCACTCCGAACGAAGCTCTGTGCCTGTCGGATACCAGAGATTACATCAAGGAATTTCTGACTGACCAGAACACTCAGTTCATTGATCCTACTGACTACCCTAATTTGCGCGGTTAGTAGTAGTCCGGAATAATTTTAACAACAAATTATACGTATAACTTGTGACAGCTGTGCCCCTGTGGCGCAGCTGTTTTTTTTCAAGTGTAGACCAAATTTACTTAGATATATATCATTAAAGTGAACAAGGCAATCATGCATTGTTTGGTGAGCATAACACTATCAAAAATGCAAGCCTCCGGTACCACTACCGGAAAGGAGTTGAGCATGACGCAGGTCGTCAACTGTACGCCTCATCCGGTGAACTTGTTCACCGAGAATGGGGAGGAGATGGTTGTACAGCCTTGTGGGCATGTTGCTCGTTGTGCTATGACTACGGAACGTGTCGGTTCTGTTGCAGGAGTTAAGGTAAATATATCTCACTTCGGTGAGGTAACGGATTTGCCCGAACCTGCAGACGACACGGTCTACGTAGTAAGCGCAATGGTTCTCGCCGCTCTTCATGGCTCACGTGAGGACGTATTCGGGCTCTCCGAGTATGTTCGTGATGAGCAGGGAAGGACGGTAGGAGCCAGGGCACTTACCCGCTAGGCTTACACGTCTAATCCGGCATCGCAGCGGATGAAAAATATACTGCAGGGTGCGCCTAGCATCCTGGACCAGAAACTGAATCGAACCGACAAAGCGCAGGGGAACAGTGGCTGCCTTGCAAGTAATCGGTAAGAGGAAGTAACTAAGGCAGAACCGGTGAGTTATCAGAGGAAAAATTCTGAGAAGCTCATCGGTTTCTTTTTTTATTTTTTTGTTTACAAGTATAGACATATAGTAGTACATAGAAGTGAGGTTAATTAAATCATGGGTATTTCAGTAACACCAACTTTATCATCGGCATCAGGATTCTTAACAGATGTACGTGATCAGGTAGCTAGTCTGGTAAGATTTATAATAATGAATCCAGGTGGAACCAGTGATATCTGGGAAGACCAACTGATTTCATTTCGTACTCTTGCATCTAAATATGAATCAAGTCGTTCTAATCTGTGTTCACAACTATCGAGTAAAGTAGAAGATTTATTAAATCGTAAATTTCCTGATTATGTATTTGATGTAAATTTCACCGCAGAAGATTATAATGAGGATGATAATGTAAGATATACTGTGAAGTTTTCCATTATTATTGATAGCGTGAATGGTGTAGAAAATAAGAGAGCTGCACTGGTTGATGGCGATATCAATGTGGATAAAGCTACTAACAGCATAGATCTTAATTTCAGCAAATCAGCTGATACTAATGTTTTCAATAGTTAAGGAGTAGTATATGGATCCTAACAACCCTAATCATAAAACTTATGTAAATCCTAAACTTAGGAAAATTCAAGAAGAAACTCAGCAGATGTATGAGATCTTCAAAAAAGAGGTAGATGTAGATACTGTCATGACTCAGTCCGAGTTTGAAAAGTATGCACCTCTATACAGAAAGTCTACATTACCTACTGATAGAAATATGACCATCGATGAGGTAGCAGATTTAGCTGAGCTCTCTCAGGAGTACTATCAGCGTATTAATCCTCAGAGGCCTGTACACATCGTTAGTGACTATGGCAATGAGGAATTGTTTGTGCTTCCTCCTATTTTCAGTAGACTTCGTCCGTTAACTGGTGAACAGGCAGGTATCATTGATGTTTACAGTAATGTACATGAAGCATTAGCTGAAAGTAATGGACCTCTGGTAGAAGCTAAAAAGGATAGTGTTGATAACATGTTACTGAATGACTATACTCGTGCGCAGGATCGTACTGAGCTTGCTAAAGGAGCTGAGCATTTCGATAAACTTGCTGCTGAGCTTCACAAGAAAGTAATGGGTGATAACCCGTTCGCTAAGAATGATGAAGGCTCCAGTGTAACTAAGGAAGGAGCTATGGCTAATAATACATCGAATACCAAGACGGCAGTTGATGATGAACCAGATGCAGATTTTGAATTCTAACGAACTTAAAGTAGTAGCTGCTGGAGACTTTCATTTCGGTAATCCCAGATTACAGGGCGAAGATCTTTATCATAGACTTCGCATCTATCTCTATCCGGAGTTGGAACATGCTCAGCTACTACTTTTAACTGGTGATATTTATAATCAATTAGTTACAGTTAGCAGTAACGCTAACTATTACGTGTTCAGATTTATTCGAGATATTTTTGCTATCTCAGCTCAGACTGGTATGCAGATACGTATCTTACACGGTACATATAGCCATGACCGTGACCAGGTACGTTCTCTTGGATCCTTAGCTTTTGAGAAAACCAGAGTTAAAGTTATTAACAATATAGAAGGAGAAGTACTTACTGATTGGTTACCTACTCCTTCAGAACCACTGAAAATTCTATATGTTCCTGATAACTTACAATATAAGAATAGTGGTGAAGTAGTAGAACACATTAAAGATGTCTACACTTGTCTCGGCTGGGATAAAGCAGATCTTATACTTGGGCATGGAGCTTTTGCTCATGCACTTAATTGTGCAGCTGAGCACATGCCTCCCTGTACATATACGATTGAACAGTTCAAACCACTGGTAACTGATACTGGCATAATAGTCATGGGGCATATTCATACCCCCAGTCACAGAGCCAATGTCTACTACTGTGGTAGTTTTGATCGTATGTCTCACGGCGAAGAAGAGAATAAAGGATTCTACGTCTTTACCCGTAAAGATAACAGATGGTCTAGCAGGTTCTGTGTAAATAAAGAAAGCTATAAATTTATTACTATAACTCCTCAGGGTAATACAGTAGATGAACGTACGGCTGATTTAACAGCTAAACTTCATCAGGCTTTTGAACCTGAGAAGTCCGGATGGGTAAGAGTTATCTATGACGAACCTGAGTTAAGAGGAATTTATCAACGTATTTGTGCAGCTCTTTATCCTAATGTGTATTTCAGTGGTAAGAGCAGTAAAGATACAGTATCCTCGACGATAGAACTTGCAGATATCAATCTTGAATTAGCCGATGATATCAGACCTAATGTTAATAACTTAGGGGAACTGGTATATCAGTTTTTACTGGATGCTAATTTGTTAAGTTCTATACCCAAGGATAAGATAACTACAACTGTAAGTGATTTACTTAAGGAGTAAATATGCAGCTGCAGCAGATCAATCCAGATGCACCTAATGTGTTCAACGGAGTAACTGTTAGCTACGGTATAGCTCCTATCTTAGGAGCTATCTCTGCTCAGGCAAGGAATTCTAAACGGCATAGATGGACTCTATACCTTATCAATATAGAGACTATTATCCGTGACCGTAAGGAAAAAGATACTGATGCCGATCAGATAGCCAGAGGTGTTATCACTGACTGTACAGTACTGGCTCAGTATATCTCTACTTATAACCAGTTAGTATCTCCTAATAGTAAAATCAAGCCACTGATATGTTTCTATTTTGCTAAATACGAACATATCAACCCCAAGTATCTTAGAGATAAATTCCCTAAAGGAACTGAGGAAAGATGGCGGATAAGGGATAAGGTTGCAGCACTGATAGAAGACGAAGGATTTCTTACCAGTTATGAAAATACTGATATAGTTTTCAGTGTAGAAGAAGGCAATGGAAAGTACTGGCCACATAAAGAGTTAGTTAAAGATCTGAATGACAGATTTTCAGGTATCTCATTCAGAAGTACACTTTTAGTAAGCCATGTACCTTTCGACTTTCATTTATACAAAGTCTTCAACGATTTTACTATCCTCGAATCTTACACAGGTGCTTTTAAGCATAAACGGGATTTGGGGAAGAAAGTATTCGGTGATGAATCGATTCCTTTTAATAAATACACACATGTGCTATTAGGTGACAAGTGGTACATGAAGCAACAAGTTGACAGTAAGACTAAGAAACTTATCAAGGAGAAATCCAAGAATAATAACTGGAATCTTCTACCTGATAAGTCTATCCTAGAGTCACTTGTTGACATGCACTTACCCGTATCTTATGATACTTACATTAAACCGGAAATCTAAATATGCCTACACCTTCTAATACTTATAATCTTAGTCATATCTTCACTCTTCGTAATAAGAATGGCGATTCGTTTCTCGTTGGTTCCTTCAACGGTTTTAGTTCATTTACCGTATTCAAGCAGAATGAGCATGCTCCTTCTATCAAGATTGCTATCCCTCGTGCACTTAGCTTAGAGATCGTCAAGCAACTGAAGAAGCTTCTTGGCGCTGAGGGTGCCAGCAGATCGCCTATCGTTATTCAGAAGTATGATCCGACTACTAAGAGCTTCAAGGATAGCGATGTCATTACTCTGGTCAAGAACGATAAGAGCCTTTACAGCATTGAGCTGTCCAGTAAGGGTAATTCAGTCGTATTCGGATTTAGAGCATCTGCTATCTTCAGTGATGGAACTTCCCCTATGACTGCTGAGTACCGTAGTCAGGTTGGTGTTCAGGAGTTCATTCAGGTACTTGAAAAAGAACTTCCTAATGCTAACTTACTTAGTACTTCTGGTGCTTCCGGTCAGTCTCGTGGTGGTTCACAGTCTTCAGGTGGTTATAGCAAACAGCCCAGTACTCCTAAAGTAGATGACCCGTTCGGTGACGGTACACCAGTCTTCTAATAAGCAGTGATATACTGTACCTTAGACCTACACTAGCTACGGCTAGTGTAGGTCGATTTAGCTCGATTATATATTATTAAAGTGAACAATCTGAGCAGGTTCAAAAAGTGAATCACTGAGTGGTGCTTCCGCCTGTCTCTACTCATGGAGGTCTATCATGAGAAAATGTTTCAACTGGGACGAGGTAGAGGCCTGGTTTGCCTGGCCCTACCATTGGATGCACTGGGAAGAGTGGACTACTGTTCCCCCTGAAGAATTTCTTCGGGAGGCAGTAGAGAAGGGACCTGAGGTTGCCGCTTACGACGGCGGCTTCGGGTTCGTATACAGGGGAATGGTGTATGGCTGGGATCCTCTCGACGAGGAGTTCCACTGTCAGCCACTCTGGAAAAACTGGAGAACTGACGAGGACTTTCAGTGGACTGAGTACGGACGTGCCGTTCACCACTTCCACTAAAAAATCTCCCAACTCCTTAGCCAGAGCACGCTTAGGCGGCTCGTACTCTGGTGAAATTTATCTAGCCGCTGTTTACCTGGAGGTATTATGATAGAGTCATTCCTTGTCATAACTGTTATAGCACTGTAAGTGCTGCGATAGTTATTGATTAAGCTGGCTCTAACGAAGCTCTGACTTATCGCTAAAAGTTAGGGCCGGCTTCACTAGGGCGCTCTATTGAGGGCGCCCGCTCCAAGTTCATTAACAACTTCTTTATTTTTTTTCATAAGAGCTACAGATATATATTACTACAATGAGTCTATAAATGATAATTTATATACTCACTAATATAGTTTTGCCAAAATAGGGAGAATAGTACATGAAGTTTGAAAAGGTTGTTGATGGCGGAGTAGTTTATGTCCGCATCAACTTGGAAGGGCTTAAGCTTCCGAAGATGCCGTTCAACGATGAGCTTCTGTCCAAGTATTTGGATTTCAGAATTGGCCAGACTTATAAAACCCTGGCTGCAAGTCGTAGCCAGGAAGAGTGGAGCGTTGTTTACGGTTATCCTGAGAAGTTTCTTAACTGTAAGGAACTAACGGATCATGATCGTGCATCTATCATCTGCACGATGGTTTACATGCATTATCTGATCCGGTCTGTTCTTAACGCTGATCAGATCAACACTGATCTTGATACTGAAGCAGTTCGTTTTAGCAACAAGGCTAAGATGCTGGATCTTCAGACTAAGCTGTCTATGGCGATGTGCTCTCTTGATCAGAGCATCAATTTCCTGGATAAGCTTAGGGCATTTGCAGCTAACGTCAACTATGTTCCTCAGCCAGTTGTTAATGGAAATCCAGGTGAGCGTTCTCAGGATACTGAGGAGAAAACTCTGTATGTTACTGATCAGATAACTCTGACTTCACTGACGGTTCTGGCTAAACTGTTTTCACCAGTATCTGGTACGTTCATTAACTGTTGCAAAGAGATTAAACTAGACAATATGTTCCATGAAGTACATTGCAACGTTATGTACCGTAGAATGCTTGACAATAAGTATCCGGCGTTAATGGATAAACTCGATGGCATTATCCGGGGTATAGTTGAGAAGAAACTTAAGGAATTAAGTGAAACTGATGCATACAACGGTAATACTGTTGAGGTGCTGGTAGCCAAGAACATTGCGAGTATGATAACCCGTAAGTTGGTAGTAGTAAACATTGATCAGAAAGGAACCAATCTGGCAACGTATATCTACGCCTGTGTTCAATCAACTACTAACAGTTCCAGTGGTAATAAGCATAAGCTTACTGTGAAGTCTCGAGCAGAGCCTAGCGATAAACTTAGCTTCTCTAACACTGATGGCAATGAGTCTATTCTGGAAACAGAATCGGTAAGTTCGGTTAAACCCGCTGACTTTGAGGACATTATCACGTTCGCTGTAGATACTCTGGTAAAACAGCAGCTGGATGAATGGGATAAAAGTAATCGTCTAGCCAGTGATGCATACCGTGAAGCTGCCGCATGGTACAGTAGAGATAGCCACAAGACGGTAGATCCTGTCAATAGTTATCTGATCGGTATCATGTTTGGAGAGGAGTTACTCGGTGGTCAGAGTGTTGAGTCACTCAGGTCTATAGATTTAAGTAGGCTTATAGCTCTGGCGCAGATAATACTTATCAACGATGGCTATTCACACGAACTGGTAACACTTATCTCAGCCAGAAATACCGGAAGTCCTAAGATGGATAAGGATCTTACCGGTGCTGAAGTAGTTCTGACCAGTGGTGGTGGTTGGCGTAGCAGTACTTTGTACAGTAACCTGAACAATCGGTTCAGGTTCAGTTGTAACGGGATAACGTGGGATACCGGTCTGTACAATATTGTTATGGCTGTTACCCACACAGTCTACACAATAGATGTAGCTCCCAGCATCTGGAAGTATATGGATGCTGAGAATGTGAACGACCGTATGTTTTCAGCTTCCGAGCAGTTAGCTGAGAACATTTGTATCCTCATCAGCAATTATACAGCAGAGGAGTCTTAAACTATTTATGGCTGATGTTACTATAACCTATAATCCGCCGCTGCCGCCTGGCTTGATTATAGATACTCGATGCGAGAATCACTACATCCAGTCAGGCGGCACATGTGTGGTTCCTGAGATGATAAACGAGTGTATAGTGCGTACACTCCTGGGTGCTAGGCGTACAGAATACCGGTTTCTTGTATCACGGGTAACCGGTACTTGGTATCCGATATCCAGATTTGAGTACGACGATGGATATACACTGTTTGATGCGCTGCTTTTTACACAAGGTATTCAAGCTTTTGCCCGTGAATGCCTTGGTAAGCCGTTATGTACAGTTAAGCCTCTGAGATCTGAGATAGCCGAATTTCTCTTTGAGGAAGCGGTTGAAGATCTCGATATGCTGGACAATCTCACTCTTGAACGCAAAACTAAAGATCCTCTCGATCTCGGATCTAAAGTAGCTAACCTAAGTTTCGATACACTTACCTGGGAGGTATGCCGGTATACAGCTGATTGTCTGGAAGAGAGCGATAGCAGCTTTGCATACTGGGCTATGGAAAAATGTGGTGTTGATATGCAGGCGGATCATCCGCACGTAGATGAGTCCAACCGAGACGTCTACCGTAAATGCATATATGACGTTTTATTAGGTCCTAACAAGCACAGTTCTTTATCCATTGCTCTTGACGGCGCAGCTCGAGTTCTTTGGCGCTGCACTGTGCAGTCGGACAGTAGTATTGTATCGACAACTGCAAAGCTGTGTATGCCTGTACTTGCGCAGGGAGCAGTACGATATGATCCTAAGTTCAGATATCTGCTTAACCATGAGAAGCTAGATAGATCTGAATTTAAGGAATTTGTCAATGTCATGCGAATGGGAGGCTCTGTACTGCAGGTAAAGGATGATAGTAACTGCAGATGGTTCGTGAAAAAGTTCATGGGTAAGTTGGCCTACTGTGTTGGTGAAGAACTGGCTAATTATCTACTAAACATAGATTTTCAAGGTGATTTTGTTGATGCCCTAAATTGGGTTAACCCGGAGGATAAACCAAGTTATGCAGTAACTGAAAGAAATGATGACTACTTAATTATTGAGGCTGGCCATGATAAAGTGGGAATAAATCCGACTTGGTTCATGTGCATGTCTCCAAGTCTAATATTCAGGGAGGATAAATGAATAATGTTGAAATAGTCGGGTTACAGAATGGACAAGCTGTAACTCCGTCCATGGATTTCACCAAAGCTCTACCTACTGGCAAGAGAGCTATACTCTATCTCTTTGAGAAGACAGAGCTTCCGATGCAGTATCGCAGAAGTTGGATGTACAACTTCAATGGTGAGTTTATGAATGAGTTAGCCTCCGAAACCCAGAAAATCGGTACTCTGGGTGGTGGTGGCTGGAGCAGGGCTGATCGTCTTATGTACGGTCAGCCGCATGCCACTTCAGCAGTTTTACCCAGTGCGAATGCTGTTGCCATTAACACTCACGCACTTAGCGAGCAGTGGTCATTTGTGCTGATGGTTAGAGGTGAGACAGGAGTATCACCGTATGTAGTTTCGCCCACTACTGATACTAGTGAGATTTATAGTGGCTTTGCTTATGAAGAGCCTTATATGGCAACACCGCTTGCACTTAATTCCGCTAGTTTACCTACATCGTACAACCCTAACTGCATGCTGCAGATAATGCATTACACTAAATTTGTAGCAGATTGCTCTATTGGACAGCAAGGGTATAATACTGGGTCAAACAACCTGGTTAAGGATGTAGATATCGTCGATGTGGGCAGTGCTCAAAGGGTATCCCCGGTTGATAAGGACTTACATGATTTAAGACCGTCTAACCTGGTAAAGAACACCAAGCTTTATCGTGGTTTGGACCAGACTATTCAGCGCTATCGGTCTGACAGTATGTTTCCTCCGGCAGCTCAAGCGGGTGATTCATCACTATACATCCCCAGTAGGTACAACGATCCTCGTCAGCATTTAGGACAGATCGTTGGATCTATAGCGGATGGTATCACTTGCAGTGCTCCGCCGAAAGCTGTGCTTGATGATGATGAAAACTATATACCGGGTGAGGAAGATTCATTCACTCCAGCCGACAGTATGCTGAATACTTTCGAACTATCTATCGGTAGTGATTTCAATCCCGGAAGGGAATCATCATTACCACTTGGTTCGCTAGTATCTCTGAGTGATCTCGATAGAAAGTTCCCAAGCATGGATGTCATGGTGATTCGTCAGCCTCACAGTTTGCAGTATGCCGCTCGCGATGCCGGAAGTCCTAATAGAACTAATACTCTCGCGTCTATCATCACTTCAGCTCTGCCGGGTCTGCTGGTTGATTGCGAACTGTACAGTATCATCTTCGACTATTATAGTTATAAGACTGATAACACAGGAGAGCTAGGTCTGTGGATGCTGGAGGATTATGATACAATGTATACGGCTGACGATCTGACAGTAAAACACAGAATCAATCAGTTCATTTGGTTGTTTAGGCATCATATCGTTCCTATCGTTCGTGAGAATGGTGGCGAATTCTATCTCAGATGCCAGACCTGCTTAGGTGGAACTACCAGAATGGATTTTATTCTGTGTGACTATCCGTCGGAGGCTACCAGAGGTTGGTTTAGTGTGGACAACAGACTTGGCGGACTTAGTTCACCGATGCTTGGTGAAAAGCCGATAGCTGAGTCTAACGCTAGCCAGCTTTGTTCGGTTATAGCCAATGAGGCAGCTGCAGATTCCATGGCTGGTGTACCGGATAATCCAGCTAACTCATACAACTTTAGTATTTAAGGAGAGAACATGACTAAGGATGAAAATGTCACGAACTTTTTAGGAGGGCTCATCGAGTTAACTGGGATGAACCGGGTTGACGGAGACAGCAATAAGTACATCAGAGTTGTCTCCAGTGGTGATACTGACGGAAGTATCGAGTCTATCAGAACTTCCGAAGGTGAACGTAAGCTGGCCATTTATGGCAGTACTGCCACCGATGCAGCGATCGTTAATCCGTTCGTTGAAGGTAACTCCGATTCGGCTCTTGACAACTGGTTTTACGGTAGTCAGAACTGCCAGGTTAGTGCTCTTATCATTTTACTAATGACCAAGATACTCGAGTCTGCAGCTAGGACTCGTGGTAAGAACGGTAAGAAGAACGAAGAACCTACTGATAAATTCTGTGCTCCGTATATCGGGAGGCACGCTATCGGTATTACTCAGAAGAGTGTTGATGAGTTCAAGTCATTGAGCGAATCAAGCAGAACATTCTTCAGTATCTTCTATAAGAGCAGGGAGCGTGTCGGCAAGATTAACTGCTCCCTGTTCTCTCCATCTAACAAAACTGATCATCCTAATATCCGAGTCAACTCTTGGGAAGTATTCCAGGATATTTTCCTGAGGCTGTTAGGTATTAAGAATATCAACGATTTAGACTACAAACCGGATTCACCCAATGTTCCGGTACTGGAGTCATTTGTTAGTATCCTTATCAGAATCTATGATCAGCTGAAGGGACCGATGGAGAATATTCTCGGTAGGAAGATTAACGGACTTGATGCACTTAAGGAACATATGAAACATTTGGATGAGTATTATCAGACTGCCAAGTGGTGCGCTTCGTCTACGGTTACGACTACTGAGGTTACTGCTCCGGCAGCTGTCAGCGGTACGCTACCGCCAGCTGTGCAGGCTAATCTTGGACCTCAGCCAGTAACTGCCAGTGATACCGCTGGGCTTCCTCCGACAGTTGCTGCTAACATGATGGCAAGTTCTCCGGTACAATGTCAGGCTGCTCCTACTCCGGTATCAGTTTCTGATGCTGGTCTGCCTCCTACAGTACAGGCTAATTTAGCTGCACTGCGGAACGGCTTCTGATATATAAGATGAAGTACTGATCTTTAGTTAATGTGAGGTACACCTGCTTGGTCAGGTGTACCTTTATTTTTTTTTAGGAGATGTAACGTATGGAGTATAAAGGATACGCTGCTACTGATAAAGCTAACAACTCTCGTAAACTTAAAGTATACGTTCCTGAGTTATTACCTTATGTTTCTGGAAACATCAAGGGTACTGATATAAAGTGTGCAGTATCTACAGTTAATGATAAGCAGGAAGCAACTAATTTCGAAACTACTACTTCTAACTATATCGAATGCGACTATCAGGATGATAGCGACAATGGTAATATCTATCCTCCTGATGTACGTGTAGGAGAACTTGTTACTGTTTATACCGTAGGCGGAGATGAAAACCACTATTACTGGAAAGCAGCTGCTCGAACCGCAGGAAGTAGGCGTACTGAGACTAAGCGTATAGGTATCTCAGCTACGCTGGAAAATAATACTGATCTGAATAATAGCAACAGTTACTATCTCGAGTTCGATAGCCGTAGAGATAACCGAGGCATAACCATCTCTACTAGTCAAGCTAATAGTGAACCCTTTGGCTATAAAATCAGAATAGATACAACTAATGGAAGCGTAACTATAGCCGACAATATAGGTAATTGTTTCGTTATCAACTCTCAAGTACCTTCAGTGAGTTTACAGACTTCAGAGGGTTCAGGCATAAGTATAAATGCTAAAGATATTAACAGCGAATGTAAAGGAGATATGACTACTCATGTTTACGGAAATATGAGACTTATTATAGACGGTAACCTAGATATCACTACTAAAGGTAACGTTACTTTAGATACCAAGGGTAATGTTTCTATCGGTACTAAAGGAACTAATGACTTTGATTCTAAAGGCGTTACTAACGTTACAAGCGGTGCTAAGGTTGCCATTAAGGCTCCTTCTGTTGATATTAGCGGCTAATTATTTTATAGGTAACTACTCTATAAGAGGTATAAGTAAGTATGTCTATAAGTGCATTATTCCCTGGTATGGAAGCGTACCTAGACGGCGATGTTGAAATCAATAACAATATCAGTACTCCCGAAGATGATGAAGCTATGGCGGATCAGCAAGCTGAAGTGGCTTCTGATATAGCCGATGCTCAGAATGACGATAAAAATACTGAGATCGCTACTACCATGATGCTTAATATGCATAAGCTTTATTCGCATGTTAAGCAGTATGGTATCGATAAAACTTTCCTTAGTATCTATAACTCTAATGGCGAATTAGATCGTATGTGCAACATGAAGTTCCCTTCATGCGAAGCATTTAATACAGTAGGTAATAACTACGATCGTTATTCTACTGCTTTCTTAGCTGCTATGGAAGCAGAAGGCGAAACTTGGTGGCAGTTTATCAAGAGAAAGGCTCGTGAGATCTGGGAGTGGATCAAAGAAAAAGCTAATAAGATTTGGACAGCTATTAAAGGTTTTTTTGACTTCCTTACTAAAAAGTGGCACAAAATTGCAGACTATTTTAAGAAAAATAAAAATGCTGGTGCTAATGACCCAGATGCTAAAGATTGTGCAGCTGATGCTAAAACTGCTGCTGATCAAATGAAAAAAACTAAAGAGAATAACGATAAAGCTGCAGAAGCTGCTAGTAAAGCTGGTGAAGAGGTAGTTAAAGCAGCGGAAAAAGCAGCGGCAGCTGAAGATGGTTCTGAAGAGAAGAAAGCCGCTATAGAAGAAACTAAGAAAAAAGCTGAAGAACTAAATAAACAAGTACAAAAGATAGAAGAACAGGCTGAGCAACAGAAAAAAGATCAAGAAGCCCTCGATAAACGTATGGCTGAATTATCTGCTAAGAATGCTGAGAAACGGAAAGAAGAAGCTGCTGCCGCAGCACAGAAAGAATGGATAGAAGGCCACCAGCAAGCTGGATCTGGAGAACTAGCATTTCAATTACTTAATTATCTAAGAACTCGTGATCGTATTCTTAATGCCTCAGGCAATGAGGATGAGTATGCGAATTTAGCTAATGAAATAGAGATTATGCTGACCACAATAGAGAAATTTAAGAATATTGGTTTTACTGAAGATGGGGAAAAATTAGCTACGATACTGCTAAATGCTGCTGGTAAATTAAGAAACGTACAGTCTCTTATTTATTTAGGAATGCATCGCGGTGAAATAGTTGATAAAAAATTAATAGAACGTGTTGAAAAAATACTGAGAACAGATAAACGTATAACCAAATTTACTGATAAAGCTAAAGAAGTACTTCGTAATTCTAAAGAATCACGCATATCAGCCACAGTGAACCAGCGTAGAGACTGGGCTAAAGACAAAGACGAGTTCGATAGGATGCTACAGTAATGAGTAAGAGCATAGCTATACTAGGAAGTCACACTTCTGGGCACAATGGTTATCCATCTACCGTAGTAGTAGAAGGAACAACCAAACTAACTATCAACGGTAAGCCAGCTGCACTTGTAGGCTCACATTGCAAATCGCATAGTAAACCTAAAGGCAGTACGCATACGCCTGTTATAGTCAGTGGTGCATCCAGAGTTAAAGTCAACGGTATAGAAGTCGCTATAGTTGGCAGTAAAACTGACTGCGGTGATACTATAGTTGATGGTGACGACTTAGTTCAAATTTCATAAATGTCTAAAGTACCTGTACTAGCTTAGGCTAGTACAGGTACGCATTTATTTTAGTCAAGTACTATTTCTTTATCATCAAGTAGTTTATCATAAATAGAATCTATATAGCTAAAATACTGACTATGCTTATCTACTTTAGAGAAATCTTTCTTAGTAGAGCCTGCAATGTTATTAGCGTGCAGTACACTACCTGTACGTAAATAGTAATACCGTTGTTTCAGATCATCGGGATAAGGATAGAATGACCAGCCAAGTAGCTGTATAACAGGTAACCATATTTTAGTTCTATTAGCAGTTGGTAATACAACCCAAGGGAGACGGCAGTATCTATCAGGATAAGTTTGATTGATGTAATTACGATAAAGATATCTATCTCTGTTGTTGGAAACTATTTGTTTTCTACTCCAGATAAATCCAGTGTCAGTAATAAACAAATCTGGACAATCAAGATAATCAAGTAAACAAAGCCTGCTCGGAAATCCGCAGATATTATTTTGTACGATATGCCGATCCGAATTATGTATTGCCCTCAGAAGAGCCGGTATTTCTTTTGACTGTTTTGCCATAATGATTCCATTTGATAAATTGACCATCAAATAGAAACCATCTATAAGTAAATATAGGAAGTTTAGCATGGACTATCTTGAAAATCAATTATGCACTGTATTATATCAACAGAGGCTAGAAGATTTTTGTCAACAGCAGATAGATCTAGCTACTAGTGATCGTAACAGACTTTTTATCGCCGATACTATCAGAGAAGTAGGACTTACCAACTCTATCCAGAAGAGGTTTAATGCTTATGGAGAACTAGATCATCTGTTCCAGATGGCTGGAATAGAGAGCTTAGGCTCTTCTGTAAGCAATGAAGACTTAGCTAACGCTATCATCGGTACTGAAGGATTTCTAAACAGCGCAGCTGATGTCGTTAACAAAACAGTTACGGGATTTGCTGCAGATTTAGGCAATATTTTCTTATCTGGTTATCGCTGGTTTCAGTCATTAACTGACAGTAGCATCGCCGATGCTGATAGACTTAAACAATTATTAAGATCAGCCGATGAAAATAAAAAGTACTTTTCGAAACAGGCTATTAACGCTATAGATCTTAATCAGATTAAGAAAATATACACTAATGCTAACACCGTTAACGCTAGAGCTAGAGCTTGCCAGACGTTAAAAGATCTTTCAGTTCTGAGTGTATTTACTGATAGAGATGTTCTTGATAATAAACGCAAAGAAGCTGCTCAACTGCACAGCGACATGGGCACCGCTAAATCAAATATAGGTGGATTTGAAAAGAAACCAATGGTTGCTGCCGAAGTATACAAACAGGCTAAAGCTATGGTTCCTATAGTTATCAAAGCATTAAACGATATCGTTGAAACTAATGATAGATATCGAGGCTACTGGCACACCGGATTTTCCGCTGGTAAACTTAGTGCTCTATTTCCTGGATCAGTTAAAATAGCTAGCAAAATTTCAGCTAACGCGGCTGGTAACGCAGCTACAAATGTAGTTGGCAAGATAGCAGGAAAGTCACTTGGAAGTGGGCTTGGTTTAACTATAGGCGGAGCACTTGTAGGAAGCTGGCTATTTTCGGATGTACGTACAATAGCTGGCTTTAGCTGGAACACTATATCCAGAGCTACTAGCATCGATTATGAACTATGTCGTATGCTTATGTCTAATCTCAAAGCTCTTAATAGATTAACTAATGAATAGTATAACAAGGGCTAGGGTTAAATTCCCTAGTCCTTGTTTTTTTTTACTATCTAATAGGTAACTGCTCTATAAGAGGTATAAGTAAATGATATCGAAATCTTTATTTTACGGCATGGGAGATTATTTTGGCTCTACTAGAAAAAATACTTGCAAGAGCGAACTAGTCAAAAATAATTATGATCCTGAGATCAGAGTATCTAATCAACTTATTAAAATAATCGATGCAACTTCCGAGATATCAGACGACACTAAAAGTTCTCTTCTAGAGTTTTATTCGCTATCTCGTATGGGTGATGCCTATCAATATGCTAAAGAATACGGTGTAAATAAAACTTTTGTAAACCTATTCAGCGCCAGCTGTTATCCAAATGAAATATGCCATATAAAATATCCAGCTTGTGAATCTATACCTGCTGTAGGAAATCCGCATAGTAAATACTCTATGGCTTTTATAGCTGCTATGGAAGATGATAGTGGAGAGCATAAGAGCTGGTGGCAAAAGATTTGGGGTTGGATCCAAGATGCCTGGAAATGGGTAAAGGATAAAGTTATGGAACTTTGGCATCGTATTTTAGAGTTCTTTAACTTACGTGCTAAAGATCTTAGTAAACTTTTAGATGATCTTACTAAAAAATATGGTGAAAAAACTGCGCTACGCATAGCCGAAAAATATAAGATCGCAGCTATTTTAGACGGTCATGGCTCTTTTTTGAGGCAAGTTAGCGAGTTCCATAAAAATATAAATTATTATGGCGATACTCTACTAACAAAAACAGATGAATTAACCAAAAAAATAAATTCAGTAGTCGTATCAAATAATAATGACGGCAAACAGTTACGTTTTGATGAGCATCTAGCTATTTCTGCAGAAACCGATTTTAATTCATACGCTACTGCCAGAACTCCAACAGTAGAAAAAATAGAGGGCAGTTTGCTTATAAGCGTACATGACATCAAGCAAGTATTATCTCGATATATACCTGAATTCAAGAAAATAGTAGACGATCAAAATGGATTGAAAGAAGAAGCCAAGACTCAGTTATCTGCGAATGCTAATCTTTCAGATAAAATAGATAAAATGCTTATAGAAAATGACACTAAGCGAATAGCCGTGGGTAAAAGTTTGCTTAAATGCACAAATATGATCAGAAACGTACTAGACAAAATAACCAAGCATGCTAAAGCTATTATCGTACTGATCAACGGTATTTACAAAGAGCTGAAAGCGTCTAAACCTGCTAAAGGCGTATATGCCAATCATTTTTATGACCAATTCGACCAAGGTAATCCTGACGGTGCAGCCGAAGCTGCTAAACATTTATCTGCCTATAAAGTAAATGATTTATCTTATTGGGTAGGAATATCAGTCTATGCGATCGACTGTGCAGAAACATCCGGTAAAAATGCATGTTTACTACCTCCGACGGATAAATCAATACCGTATACACCTGAGCATGTATGCGTAATAATAGGCTGTACTGAATTAAATGAGGCTAGAAAAGATCCTAGAAAAATGAAAGCTTTTCTAGGAAAGCTTTTCCACGAAGTTGGGCATGGCATTAAAGTTGGTGCCAGCGGACGTTTTGAAACACTTCCTAAAAACAGAGGCGGTGCTGCTCACAGACGATGGGTTCCTATTTCATTTGAAGCAATGGCCGATCGCAACGCTTTACAAGTAGGATATGGAAAAGAACTGGTGAAAGAATTTGAAAAATGCATTAAGACTCTTACAGATTTGAATTTTTTACAGCCTAACGATGTCGAAAAACGTATAGAACTCATGAAACGTTGGCTAAAAGTACATGGCGACGATCTGATTAGCAAACTCTGATAATTACATAACTGAATTTGTATGAGGTTCTTATGGCAATAGATTTATTGTTTGATGCTAAACAGCATCTGAGTAAAACAAATAACGCCAATACTGCGGATCTGAATTCCGAAATAAAAGCCACTAACCTATTAGCTGATATTATCTCGGAAACCACCAATGTAATTGTGCAGGCTAAAAATTTCTCGGTAGCTGCAGCAATGCTCGATCGTGCTAATAAATTATACATGTGTGCTAAAAGTTATGGCATAGATAATGCGTTTATATCTTTGTACAATCGGAATCATGAGTTGGATCATTTTTGTGGTATAAAATTCCCTAGCTGCGAATCACTTTCAGCAGTCGAAGATCCTCGTAGCAGCTATTCTACCGCATTTATAGTAGCTATGGAAGACGGGAAAACTGGCTGGTGGGCCTCCGTTAAAGATTTTGTTGAGAAAATTTGGCTCTGGATCAAGAATAATTTCAGTAAGCTGTGGCATAAAATTCTAGAATTTTTTAATTTACGTGCCAAAGATCTTGATTCGCTAATAAAAGATATACATGACAATTATGATCAACTGCAAGAAGTAGATATTGAAAAATGCTATTATCTTCAGATACCTATACTCAATAAAAAAGATCATGATGAAATATTAACTGCCTCAGACAACTTACAGCCAGCTATAACTGCACTAATGAATACTCTGAAAAATATAGTGAACGAAGATTTTTCATTTTGGAGCGAAGAAAATATTAAAGATCGTGAACAGGATCTTGGAAGAGACATGAATTACTTCAATGAGATGACTGAAGATCTAACAAGCAAATATCCCTGTATACATTATGCTGAAGAAAAGAAAAGCGCAGGAAAGGGGAGCACTAAACTAGTATTGTCAAAATTACTAAACGCTATACGACCTGTGTATAGGCAATTAGGTAAAGTATTTCAAAAATGTGATGAGATTAAAGAAAAAAGCAGTCAACTGGCCAAAGATATCAAGAAAGCTATAACTGATTCTGAAGAATTATCATCACGAAATGCAACGGCTATTAACCATTTTTGCTTACGGCTCATATCAGTACCGAAACAGTTATGCGCTGCATGCCCGGCGATATGCAAAGATCTAATAAAATACATAAATGGTATGTACAAAGATTTGAAACGGCTGCGTCGTTCACTGAAGACAAAGGAATAAATAATATGTCTATGAACTTGTTATTTAACGGTATGAATTTTCGAGATGATTTATTACGTGAATCAGATCAAGAAAAATTACTACTTGCTGAGCAATTAACAGATTTTCTTTCGGCTAAAAGCGATACTATTATTTCAGCTAAAAATAATGAAATCTCTATTCGTATTTTAGATCATATGTACTGCATGTATAACTGTGCCAAGAAATATGGCGTAAATCGCACTTTTATATCACTGTACAATCAGAATGGCGAATTAGATAAGATCTGCGGTACAAGATTCCCATCTTGCGAGTCTTTCGTTTCAGATAGCAATAATTACAAGAAATACACCACTTTATTCATAGCAGCGATGGAAGACGGAAAAGATAGTTTATGGCAGAAAATAAAGCAAATAGCTAAACGTATCTGGGAGTGGATTAAAAATAAAGTATCGAGAATGTGGTTTTCTTTCACACAGTTATTCGGCAGAAAATTAAAGAACTTAGACGAAGCTCTTAAATCATTCGAACGGCAATATAGCGGTGCTAAAAACATAAGAGGACACGGCATAATAGGTTCTATCGCAGACGAAGTAGGGCAATATTCTTTTGGTAAAATAAAAGAGCTTATAAATAACTATATAGCTGAGTATAACGGATTTGCTTCCAAATTCAATGGCGGGTTAATCACCGCATTGGATCATCTCAAGGTAGACGAAGATGAAGCCAATACCTCCAACGATACGCAATATGTAAAAGAAAACAAATCAAAGTTTAGAGAATTAGGCAACGACATAAGCCATCTCACAGATGAATTTGGGCTCGGACAGAAAATACAAAATTTAATAACTAATATATTGCACACTTACAGGCCTGCTGGTACAATACATTTAGGAGTAACTGATGGCCGCACTATTATTAGTAAAACTAAGCAAGCCGTAGCTTATCTTGCAGATACTAAGAAAAAAATTGATCATGAATATACGGAATTGAATAAAACTGCTGAAATTCTTAATGCTAGATGCAGCAAAATCGATGGTAGCACTCATTTATTCGATCTTAGTAGCGCTAACAGGCTGGTGGTCACGGTCTCATCTGCGATACAAGAGCTTGTCAAAAATCTTGCAATGGTTCGAGATGTATTATTCGAATTAGCTGATAGAATAGCTAAAGATCTTGAAAAAACTATGCTATATGACCAGGAACACTATAGACTTGATTAAATAGAATAAGTATTTTAGCGGATAAATTATACAAACTGTTGAAGAAAATTATAAATAAAAACTAATTTAAGCAAATGGAGATCCTCCTAATTAGGAGGATCTCCAACTATAATTGTTGTCGTTAATTGAATTTCCGAAAAAATCATTTTCTAAATAAAAACTAACATAAGTTATATAACAGTAGTTGTCATTTGTATTAGAGGTAGCAAATGTTTTCTAAAATTATCAGTTGGTTTCACCGTGAACCTGAACAGATTCCCGATGACACCGAATTTATCTATTTAACTGAAGATGGTTCTTTCAACTTTCCGCTTACCTGTGAAGACAGTGCCTTGTATGCAACTTGTCTCAATGATATCAGATCTATTTTTACCAAATGGATAGCAGAAGATCAGCGTATTGCTTCTGATACTGGTGTACGAGTAGATGGCACGGTGTCTTATCTGCTTGGTACTCTGGATTTGAAATTTCTTGCTCTTCCAGGTCAGACAGAACGTCTTTTCGAAATTCTCAAGAACGACGGTATATCCTGGGCAGGTAGTAGATTCATGGATGCTATCCTGCTCATAAATACAACTATACCTACGCCTATACTTGAGTGCTATAAAGGTAAATTTCTTTATGGCGCTATCTATGGTTTACCTAGTGTTATTGATGATAAACCTTTACCTACTAAAGAAATGTGGGTAGAGTTGATGCGCGAAGCGCCCTATGTTCCATTTCTACTTCTACTTCAGGAGGTATTAAGCGACAGTCTGAATATAAGTCCTACACCGTCTGCAACTGTTCAGCCTACTCCAACTACTCCAGCTCCTTAGAGCTTATCCATTTGAACTTTTATAGTTTTATAGATACATCTAAGATTGCGAACATATTCCAGAGTAGGTATATAGAGAGCCTGCGTAGATAGGTTAAAGTCCATAGCGGTTTTGAAGCGATTAGCTACCATAACTGCCAATTCTACATTAGCTGCATTATGTTTTTCCTGCAGATACTTACGTAATCTGTAGCGATAATAAAACATATCTTTTTCGCCTAAAGTAACTAGCTTAGAATTGTATTTCAAGTTAGCTCTATGATCCTGAAGGAAGATGATCCAGTCATCATCTCTCCGGTTAAGTTCTTCATTAGACATAGTTGACACAAGATCACTAACTAAGCCTTTCATTGTACCGATACGACTTAATAGCATAATTAACCGCCTTTACGTTTCAACGTAGTTGAATTTATATATTATATATGTGGTCTAGTTCAAAGGGAGGAATTATATGCCACAAAAACCTAATGAGGGATATGACTATCTCTCTAATACCTTAGCAGATCATCGACTGCTAGGTATCGTGCCTCTGTTTAATCCATTCGCCGCATTGATTTCATCGCAGCGTGGTAAAATGATGAGTTCTCATTTTTCGCAGGCTCAACTTGTGGCTGGAGTTGAGTTGCCTCGTTGTTTTACCGGTTATGAACATCAGCTTAATCGTTACAAGTACAACATCACCAGACGTGATACTGATATTCAGATCATCGGTGTTGTCTACAAGTACACGATGTCATCTGGTGCAGATCTGATTAGGTATAACCCTAGGAAGACAGTTATCTACCGTGCTGTAGGATCTGATGAAGTAAGTTATCTTAACATCGATAGATTCACGATGAGAACTGATGGCTATGGCTATCAAAATATTGTCAAGGATAATGTCGATAATTACCTTACTCCTAATAACCTTATCCCTAAGGAAATGGTACTACAGTGTACTCCATCTCAGACTGATGGTATTGAGAAGCTGTTCGGAACTAACCTGCGAGTAGCTTACATGGGCCTGCCACAGGTTACTGAAGATGCTTTTTGTATCAGTGAATCTGCAGCTAAGAAACTTCAGCCTGATTGCTATAAGAAAGTAGCTTTTAGCATCGGGCTGGATCAAATACCGTTGAATCTGTATGGTGATGAAGATCATTATCGCTTCATGCCAGACATCGGTGATTATGTTCGTCAACAGGATGGAATACTGTGCGCACTCCGTCGTCCTGATGCCAACAGTATCGTACACGATCTAACTGCAGCCAATCTGTGCAAACCTCAGTTCCATCACGACGAGATTTTCCGCATACCTATCGGCAGTCAGATAGTGGACATCGATGTCTACATCAACCGTAAAGCTAAAGCGAGAATGGATTCTACTCAAGTCAACATCATGTTTGAGCAGGCGATAAAGTATCGTGAACAGCTTAACGATTACTGGTGGAATATCTACAATATCTACAATACGCAGGTGCTAGGTAAAGCTAAGATCAGCGATACATTTAGAACTCTGGTAGTAGCTGCTATCAATCAGCTATTGCTGGAAAATAAGCGTATTGATGGTGTTACTATGCCACGCAAACTGTACATTCCAGCTAAGCGTAAAGAGGCTATTGAATACATCAGGATTGAGATAACGTATCGTCCTCCGGTTGAAGTTCGTAACGGGTTCAAACTTACAGGAAGATTTGGTAATAAAGGAGTTATCGCTAAGATAATACCTGATGACCAGATGCCTGTGGATGAGGAGGGATTCAGAGCTGATGTAATTATTGGCAGTCTGACAGTATTCAGCCGTATGAATCCAGGTCAGTGGATGGAACAGTTCATCAATCGAGGAGGCGAACTCATTCAGCGCAGAATGGCTGAGATGGTTCAGGTTAACAACGACTATAACTCGGCATGGAATTTGTATCTGAACTATCTCAACGACTGCAATCCTAAGTACGCCGAAGAGATGGCTCTAATACATCAGTCTGCAGCTAAGCGTAAGGAAATGGTAGATGAAGCTATAGCTAACGGTATCTATATTCAGATCTCTCCTTATCAGAAAGACCTTAACACAAGTAAAGTACTTGAGCTTTATAACAAGTACGGCATTTACAAGTCTAAGGTAACTTTCTCGTTTGAAGATGAAAATAAGGTACTGAGAACTGTAACTACTAAGAAACCGGTAATGATTGGCTACGAGTATATATTCCTGCTCTACAAGATGCCTCATCTTAGAGCGTGCAATATAGGCTGCGTTAGTCAGTTCAACACACCTACCAGAGCCAGTGATAAAGCATCTGCACAGTCGCCTTATCCGCAAACAGCACTGAGATTAGGTGAGGATGAGATACGTAATGTTACTATGGCTGGTGGAGGTAAGATAGCTGCCAAGTTAACGGGAGAGTACGGTAACAGCAGTGAAGCTGTACACAACTTAGCTAATCATCTGCTCAGAGATGCGCAGCCTGGTCAGCTTAAAGAGATTGACATGAATATTGCTCAGATCAACGAGAGTAACAACATTATCAAAATAGCTAAACACATGTTCAGCTGTCTTGGTATCGACATGTCTCCGTCGGATCAGAATACTTCCAACGAACTGTAAGGAGGGGTAGATGGAAGAACACTGGACTATGCAGCAACTAGCTAGTCCAGATTTTCTTAAGAGTATGGTTCATACTCCGGAGAATCTGAATGGGCTAGTTGTACTTGATTTGGCCGATGGTCAGATCAGAGTATCTAAACGTCAGGCATTTCTGAATCTGTTTTGGTTTCCTATACTGACAGAATTCGGGATACCTATTTCGAAGAGGCACTTCATCAAGTATCGTCCGCTTAACGCTGATGTGTTTGTTGAGGAGCTTGACAAGTATTACGATGAGATTATGGTCAATCCTCACAATGCTAAGAGATTTAAGAACGCATTGTGGAAGACCCTAACGAATCTGTACTACTTTGGCTATAGCGACCTGTACGCTTACGTTCCTACACTGGACATCGTGGACATGGCAGAGGTAACCCACGATAAGCCTATGAAGGATCTGATAGATACCAAATATCAGATTAAGTCATCATGGTCTACTGATATGGTTGAGCAGTTCATTGAGAAACACAGAAAGCAGATCATGAATATGCTCGGCACTAAGGGGGCATTGAAGAACGAGTCACTTCTTCCTTATCAGAGAACTGGGCAGCTGTCTCCATTCCAGGTACCACAAACCATGTACTGTTACGGTGTACGTACTGATATCAACGATAATATCGTACGCAAAATAGTACTAGGTTCTGCTCTGGATGGGTTGAACGACATTTACGAATATGCTGTTGAAAGTTTGTCGGCACGTAAATCTCAGTTCATGAACAGGAACTCGGTACGTAACTCGCAGTATTTCGGCAGACGTATGCATCTGATAGCAGCTACGTTGAAACAGGTGTACACCGGCGACTGTGGTACTACGAAGACTGTAACGTATCATATCTCCGATGGAACTGACGGGCATAAGAGAAACTTTAATGCTGTATTGGGTAAATTCATCATTGACAACGGCCAACTGGTAGCGCTTACTCGAAAGAATATAGCGCAGTATGCCAACCGTGATGTTAAGATGAGATCTCCCCTGTGCTGTAGGTACCGTAATGGCATCTGCGAAGTATGCGGTGGTCTGGTGTACAACAATGTTAACCGTAAGGCTAATATAGGTATACTGGCAGCTATCCACATAGTTGAGCCTGTAACTCAGAAGATCCTGTCAGCTAAGCACCTTATTAGAACTAGTACCATAAGGTTTATCCTCAATGATATTAGCGGTAAAATCTTGACGCCAGCGAATACGTCTGAGCTCAAGTGGATGCCTATGTGTATAGAACGAGTGAAAAATTGGGAGCTAGGTATACCAGTACAAATGTTCCCAGGCTACTCATCAGGCGATGTTCAGCGACTTCATTCCGATAAGAGTATTAGTATCAAGCGTATGTCTAAAGTTACTAATATCTGTCTGTGTGAAAAGTTTAAGTACGATGATCCTAGCAAGATCAAGGTATATGACATCACCTGTGGTGACATGGTACCGTCTCTGTCAGCTGAAATGCTTCTGTTCATCAGAGATAATTACGATAGAGTACATCTCGATAACGGAATAGTCTGGATACCTCTGGCAGGTACTGAAAGAATGGCATTGTTTACTACTCCAATAGTGAACGATTCGATGCTTCAGTATGTCGAAGATGTCAAGGCATTCTTTACCAATAAGATCAGTAAGTATCACTCATGCAGCGATGCGCTGAATGATCTGGCTGATTTGGTATATAGTAAAGTTAGTACTAATATCGTTCATCTGGAAACAGCTCTTAGAGCATTTATGGTAACTAGCGAAGAGGACTACAGTATTCCGGTTGTGCAGGATCCGGAGAATGTAACTTTTGCATCGCTGAGAGATGTTCTTGATAACAGGCATGTTTCGATAAGGTTTGCCTACGAGCATCTGCGTGATTACGTCAGAAATCCTCGTACGTATACTACACCGAAGCAGAAGAGTGAATTCGACTGGCTCATCGGCTATACTAACTAACTAGTCGAAGTAAGTTATAACGGAGTACCATCTGTTGTATAGGTGGTACTCTCATAGGGGTATTTATGAATGAAAAACTAAAGGATCGGCTTAGAGAAATAGTTTCAAGCACATTCAGTTTTAGTGTGCATTTACGTAAAGGCAATACGTTTTACAAAATCGAACACGATTTCGATTCTGACTATGCACCGTATTACAGCACTGATTATTATCGGTATATCATTGCAGATGAAGATAAAGCTGCTCCTGATAAACCAGTCAAGCCAGATGTTTGCATAGTGGATCACTATGCAGCAGCTAGGG
>Ga0256404_1001441_pt1 | contig 57558 bp, 52 predicted proteins | sample RumenRJG_01DNA_FD_185990 | JGI IMG/M metagenome (GOLD analysis project Ga0256404, IMG submission 185990) | Bovine rumen microbial communities from Lethbridge, Alberta, Canada - RJG_01 | ecosystem: Host-associated > Mammals > Digestive system > Stomach > Rumen | place: Canada: Alberta | collected... | reverse complement strand
GAAACAAACGGTCTATCATCGCCGTCAGATTGTCCGCAAACACGTCAACCCCGATATTGACGACATCGATGCCTGGCTCCGTACGTACGTGCTGAGTATATAAAACACCGATAGCGCTCTAACTAACGGTCCCTTTTTTCTGTTTAAAGGGCGCAAAAGTGCAAATTTATTTGCATGTATGCAAATTTTTTCGTATCTTTGCAGTCCGAATTGAAAATACTGTAAAAACACAATAATCATGGAAGATGTAACGATGTTGATGTACGTCGTGCTGGCGGCATCGGTGTTGGCATTGGGATTTGCCTATTATTTCTACCGTTCGATGTTGAAAAAGGACGAAGGAACGGATCTGATGAAGAAGATCGCGTCGCATGTGCGGAAAGGTGCGATGGCGTATCTGAAGCAGCAGTACAAGGTGGTGACGATCGTGTTCGTCATCTTAGCGGTGCTGTTTGCTGTGATGGCTGCGATGAACCTGCAGAACGGTATCGTGTGGTTCGCTTTCCTAACCGGCGGTTTCTTCTCCGGTCTGGCGGGATTCTTCGGAATGAAGACTGCCACCTATGCGTCGGCACGAACGGCCAACGCAGCGCGTAAGAGTCTGAACGCCGGTTTGCAAGTAGCCTTCCGTTCGGGTGCGGTGATGGGTCTGACGGTAGTCGGTTTGGCACTGTTGGATATCGCCGGATGGTTCCTGATTCTTCAGAAGACGGGTCTGTTAGCGATGGTAGGAGCGGAAGCGAACATGATCACGATCACGACGACGATGCTGACCTTCGGAATGGGTGCTTCGACGCAGGCGCTGTTCGCCCGTGTGGGTGGCGGAATCTACACGAAAGCCGCTGACGTGGGTGCTGACTTAGTGGGTAAGACGGAGTATAACATCCCGGAGGATGATCCCCGTAACCCGGCGACGATAGCGGATAACGTAGGCGACAACGTAGGTGACGTAGCCGGAATGGGTGCGGACCTGTATGAGAGTTATGCCGGTTCGATCTTGGCGACCATGGCCTTGGGTGCCGCGGCTTTTGCCGGTTCAGCCGTCGAGGGTATGCAACTGAAAGCGGTGATGGCACCGTCGTTGATCGCTGCCTGCGGTGTGCTGCTGTCGCTCATCGGTATCTTCCTCGTGAAGACCAAAGAGGGTGCCGGAATGAAGGAACTGCTTAACGCCCTGAGTATAGGTACGAACACGGCTGCGATATTGATTGCAGCATGTACGTTCGGTATCTTCGCATGGTTGTTCGGCTCAGATTCGGCACTGTGGTGGCATGTGAGCATGTCGGTAGTAGTGGGTCTGGCAGCCGGTGTGATCATCGGTAAATCGACGGAATACTATACGAGTCAGAGTTACAAACCGACGCAGAAAGTGAGTGAGAGTTCACAGACCGGTCCGGCGACGGTGATCATCAGCGGTCTGGGTTTAGGTATGCTTTCGACGGCGATACCGGTGGTGACGGTAGGTGTAGCGATTGTGCTGTCGTACCTGTGTGCCAACGGTTTTGAGATCGCTTTCAATGCCGCTAACCTGCAGATGGGTCTGTATGGAATCGGTATCGCAGCAGTGGGTATGCTGTCCACTTTGGGTATCACCTTGGCCACCGACGCCTATGGCCCGATTGCGGATAACGCCGGCGGTAACGCCGAGATGTCCGGTCTGGATCCGGAAGTGAGAAAACGTACCGACGCCTTGGATGCACTTGGTAACACCACGGCAGCCACGGGTAAGGGATTTGCCATCGGAAGTGCGGCGTTGACGGCCTTGGCACTCATGGCATCGTATATCGAAGAGATCAAGATTGCATTGATCCGTACCGGTGAGAGTTTGCCGAATGGGGTGGAGGTGACGCATGACACGTCGCTGATCGATTTCGTGCAAGCGTACAGCGTGAACCTGATGAACCCGATTGTGCTGGTGGGTATCTTCATCGGCTCGATGATGGCTTTCCTGTTCTGCGGTCTGACGATGAACGCAGTAGGCCGTGCGGCACAGAAGATGGTGGAAGAGGTGCGTCGGCAGTTCCGGACCATCAAGGGTATCCTCGAAGGTAAAGCTGATCCGGATTATGCACGGTGTGTGGCAATCTCGACGAAGGGTGCACAGCACGAGATGCTGCTGCCGTCGATCTTAGCGATCATCGTTCCGATCATTACGGGTCTGGTGTTAGGCGTAGCGGGTGTGTTAGGTCTGCTGATCGGTGCACTGGCGACAGGCTTTGTGTTAGCCGTCTTCATGGCCAATGCCGGTGGTGCCTGGGATAACGCCAAGAAATACGTGGAGGAAGGTCATTTCGGCGGTAAGGGAAGTGACTGCCACAAGGCCACGGTTGTAGGCGACACGGTAGGTGATCCGTTCAAGGACACGTCGGGACCGAGCCTCAATATCCTCATCAAACTGATGTCGATGGTATCGATCGTGATGGCCGGTCTGACGGTTGCTTGTCATTTGTTATAACGCCATCTTACGTGTACGAATGCACGCCTCCGAGGAGGTAGGAGACACCGAAATAGGTGAATAGCACGAATAGGAAATCTATCACGCAACAAACGTGGTAGATTTTTATGTATGATGTATGCTGTTTGCAGTATTTCTGCAGCCACGGGAAATGGAGCAGGGCGGCATAGACGAGCATGGTGATCAGAGCCCAGGTCTCTTTGGGGTCCCATCCCCAATAGCGTCCCCAACTCATGTTCGCCCACACGGCACCGATGAAGATACCGGCGGTGAGGCAGAAAAGCGCAGGGTAGAGCAGCACTTGCGAGAGTTGCATCATTTTCTCTCGTTTGCTTTTGCTGCAAAGTCCGACGATGCCGTTGATCATGATGACGGCAAAGAGCGTGTACGCTAACATGATGACGGACACATGGATACCCAATAAAGGTGTCTGTAAGACGGGCTGCAAAGGCGGTTTAGGCGTCACGACATTCGTCATCACAAAAGCGAGTACCACCGCTGCGATGCCTAAGCATACCATGAGCCATTTATGCTGTTTCTTGATGAGCGCCCGGAAACGGGTGTGGGGTTGGAAGAAAAAGGCGATCATGGCGATAAGAAGCATCGCATAACCGGTGTACGTGATACCGATACCCCAAGGATCGTAGTTGTATTTCAGCACGACACCTTGCAGGTCGCTGTCGAAATTCGATTGACAGAAACGGTAACCGTGGTATTTGAGCGGTTTGTTCATCTTCACTACGCCTTCCTCTACCGTCAACGACTCCTTGCTGCGATCCAGTAGGCGCAACTCGGTGATATAGTCGGACTCGGTGGCTTCGAAGTTCCAAAGGAAAAGCGTAATCGGCGTATTGTGGATATTGAGTGATTCCGCTTTATCGGCACGCAGATGGATCTCTCCCTGTTCGCCGAAGAAATGCGTCACACACGCCCCTACGACAATAGTCGCAAGGGCGATGTGTAACAGCCATGTAATGGGCTTAGATAGCATTGATGAAAGCCACAATCGCATCTCGGTCTTCTTTGTTTAATTGATAGAATTGCTGAGTCGGCCAGTAAGCGTCCGATTGATTGCTGTAACCGTGCCACATGATGGCTTCGATCACGTTCCGTGCACGGGTGTCATGCAAACGTGCTTCGTACGCGTCGCCGGTAGCTTTGCGGTGCAAACCACGTCCCCAGAGCGGGGTAGTACGGCACCAACCGGTACGGATATCGTTCTCCATGCACAGTTTATGTTGTACCATGTCGGTGTACGGCCATATCTTCTGGTTCGGGTAACGCGGCATAGCTGCGGTGGTTGGGAAGTTATTCGGGTCACGTACCTCGTCGGAACCGGTGGTCCATGTCGGACGGTGGCAGTAATCGCAACCGATCTGAGAGAACAGTTCTTTTCCTTTGAGCACTTGCGGATCGGTGACGTTACGGGCAGCCGGAACCGCCAAACCACGGTGCCAAACCATGACTTGGGTGAACTCCTCATCGGTCATCTCTGCCGGCAGTTCTTTTGAAGTTAGGTAGTTGTAGATCTCCTCTTCCGTACCGAACGCTTCCTGCACTTCCGGATCTTTGGATGCATATTCCGCATAGATGGTACCGTTCAAATCCAGATAGTGGTATTTACGGTCGCTACGAGTGACGTTGGTGATATTCCAGATGGCATTCGCACCGGCTGCGTCCATGATCGGACCACGGGTAAGGGCATACGTGAAACGTTTAGGACCCCATTGCGGATCGTTCTTGTAGTAACCGGAGGTCTGGAAACCGCCGTTCCAGAAGGCAGGGTTGAGACCATTCTGGAGTTTACCGTCAGCCGCTTCTTTGGCGTACTGGTCGATGATGTCCTGATCGGGAATAGCATCGAGCAGACCGGAACCATAGACACCGATGGTGTTCTCCAGCTTCACTTCGTAACCTTGTGTCTCCAACAAACCGTCGGGGTCACGATAACCCTGGTTATAGACATAAACAGCCGTGTTGGGCATCGTCACTTCCGGATAGCGTAACTCGTAGGTCTCGCCGTCAGCAAACTTGTTGCCATGCTCGTCCGTAGCGGTCTTCCATGTGACGGTGATCTGATCCGGATCAAGCGGTGCTTTGAACGGTGCAGCGCCGAAGAGTTGCGGCATACCGGCTAACCAAGGCACATAAGCCTGTGTCTCGGGATTGATGACCACCAGCAGCGTTCCGTTACCCACTTCGGAGGCGTTGTACGTACCTTCCGGAACGGAGGTGCCGTGCGAGTAGTTAGGGTGACAATGCTGGCAGGACGAACGGACATAAACCGGGCCCAAACCATGCTGACGCCCCGTCTCGTTCGTGACGAAGGGTTTCTCGGCAATCTGGTCTCCTTGTGCGAACATCGTTCCCAAACCGGCATTGTCCGTGGCAGGTGTCGGTTGACGGAAGGTCATGGACGAAGTGTTCGTCGTTGTTCCTAACTTACCGCCGGTGTAGTACCATTCCGGCTTGTCGGTCTCCGGATCTTCTTCGCCGGGCTTACAACTAACTAGGCCTCCTAGGATTCCTAGGACAACTAGGCCGTCTAGTAATAGATTCTTTCTCATGATTTTATTTGCTTAGTAAAGGTAAAACTTCGTTGTCTAAGATCTCTTCGAGTGCGGACACTTTGTCTATCGCAGCTTTGACTTGCGGGTTGTTCTGCGCGGTGTTCTCGAAGTTATTGATTTCCGCTATCGCTGCAATCGCGTCTTCGATGGAGGAACGAACTCGTCCGTCGAGTTCGGCATTCTGGCTGTATACATAGTTGGAGATAGCATAGTCACCGGCGTGTGCGCCGCAGTAAGCATGTTGGATCGAACGGATGTTATCCGCAAAATCCTCGGTGGAAGTGCAGCTGTACGGACTCTCGATATAATCGCGCTCTTCCGGTGTACTGCTGATATAAGGGTTACCCATCTTCAGGTCAGCGACCTCACCGGCGATATCTACGCAGCCTGCGATGATCTCTTCTGCCACTTCCTGATACGTCACGTAGATTGATCCGGCTTGACCGGCGTGAATCATCTGCCAACCGTAACGGTCTTCATACGGCTCCACTTCGCCTTCTTCCAACAGTTGCTTCTTGTCTGCACTCACTTCTCCAGCCCATGCGTATTCGAGCAGGATAGCCTGTTGTGTGAGGTCCTCGACGATACCTAAGAGATAGACCGCTTCAGCGTGCGTGAGGTTAGCGGCATGGGGCTTACCGGTTCCTACGGCACGACCGTCTTGCTCCACCGATTCGAAGAGCAGGTATTCCGCTGCATGGAAGCCTTTGAGGGCGTAACCGAGTTTATCTCCTACGTACGCACCGCCTTCTTCTTCAATCACCGCCATTCGATCTGCATCGTGCAGCAGGGCGTTCATGGCGTTGAAGTCGAGTGGCCACGAGTCGATGTGGGGATCGATGTTATGGGACGCCGCAGGTCCGTAAAGGAAGGCTTCGCTTTGCTCCCAGTGCTTACGCATGGCACGCCAAGAGGCACCGGCGTCACGCATGAGGGTGGTGTAGTCTTCCGCTTTCTCCACTTTGTCCAGGATCGCTTCCGTCTGCTCCAAGAGCGTCATGCCGGCATCTGCCATGGCTTTGTAGGTGGCAATAACCGTGTTGTTTACGTAAGGCGTTACAGCTTGTTGTAGTGCCGCCTCTTTGTCGGAGATTACTTCCGTGTTGCTTTCGCAACTTGTTCCGAGTACTCCGATTAATCCGAGTACTCCGATAAATAACCAATTCTTTCTCATAATTCGTATATTTTTTTATAGCTGATAGAATCCTGCATAGACGATGCCCACAGCAATCTGCGGTTCGTCGTTATAGAGTTTTCCGCGTGTACCATCTGCGCGTGTACCTTGTTTGAGAATACCATAGGAAAACTCCGCTTTTACGCCTACCTGCTTGATCGGGAAATAATTGATACCGGCAGCTAATCGATGCCTTCCACACCAGGCGTACATATCCGTCGGCTGGTTGTCGTAACGGAACATTGAATCGTAGTAGTCGTAACGGGCAAACAAATATAGCTGTTGGCTCTTGGCTTTTAGCTTTTGGTTTAAAGAAAAGAAATCATATCCTACTTCGATGCCAGCAGCGAGTGCGTCCGATGCTACCCATTGTTTGCTACTCACCGATCCCTTCCGCATGGAGATGTTATATTGCGTGATAAGGGCTGCGTCACTCAGATGACCGTACAGGAACTCACCACGCACGATCGCGCCGTAGCCTTTGTACGCAAAGTCAAACGCACCGATGGTGACCGTTCCTTTGACGTTCTTGTAGGCACTGGCATCGAGTTCAGCATTGGTCTTACTAAGGGTGTTGCGGAACGAGTTTCCGCAATAACCGCTGAGGCTGAGACGCAGACCTTGTACACCGGTATAATCGACCCGTGCCGCCCCGGCAAAGACGTTCGCTAACTTGAACTCGTACGGACTACCTGCACCGGGTTTGATCCAGTTCTTACGATTGAAACGGTCGCTGTCCAAACCCGGCAGGAACATCGCCTGATAGTGCCAACCGTTGGGCGTAGAACCCATAAACGTGAGTGCCACTTCGTGCCAGGTACTCGGAATGATCGTGAACGAACCTTCGTTACGATAGACGCCGAAATATTCGGTCGATTCGTGGTGGGCATTCAGACCGCCAACGGGGATCACCTGCATACCGGCACGGAGGATGGCATAACGGTTAAACGCTTTCTGCAACCAAAACTGCTCCAATGCCACTTCACCGCCGCGTTCGATCTCCGATTCGTACTCTCCTCCTTCTTCCTCTTCGATCTCGATGGCCGATTCCGTACCACCATGTTCGAACTCAATCTCGGTACCGACACTCCAGCCTTTGCCGAAGTCGTAACCTAAATAGATCACCACGTGCGGCAGGTCAAACTCACCGAAATGGTCATTGGCGTATTTCTCCGGGTTCTTGCCGTAACGCAGGTAGTTATTGGAGAACCAGCAATGCTTGGCAGTTACTTCTCCGTAGCCGCCGATAGTGAAACGGCGGCTCGTTGTATCTTTGGGTGCCTGCCGCGTGGCACCGGTCACTCCGTCCACATATCCCATTTTATTAGGATGTGCCTGTGCCTGCTCCAATCGCTCTATCCGTTGCATGAGTGCCTGCAGGTCAGCGGAACTCACCTTGATGCTGTCTTCTGCGTAAGCGTACAACGCGCTTACAATCAGCGAAATCAATAGGATTATTTGCTTATACATAAACCTTCTTTTGTGCTTAAATTTTCGTAATACAAAATTACTGCTTTTGTCCGATTTGGGCAATCCCTAAATGTTGTGATTTTGCTTCCGACTATTGCTCACATGGGATTTTTTTTGTAATTTTGCACCGTTTTTTGAAAAAATGGGTTATGTACAAGTCAACGGATAAGATATGTGATTTGATGTCGCAGGAAGAGGATGCGATTCAGATAATCAGTCGTTTCGGATTGGAGATGGGCGTAGGTGACCAGACGATTGCGCAGTTATGCACATCGTACGGTGTTCATACACCCACTTTTCTGGCTGTGGTTAACTACAAAGTGTTCAAACAAAAGGCTCAGCTTACCGAAATTGATATTCCTACGTTGCAACGCTATTTGCATAATGCACATAACTATTTCCTGAATTTTCGTTTGCCTCGTTTGCGCAGGGCGCTTATCGAAGCACTTATTCCGGCCGGTGCATCGTCCCAGATACCGGAATTGATCTTGCGTTGTTACGATGAGTTTGTGGAGGAAATACGCATCCATATCGAGCACGAGAATGCCGGTCTGTATGAAGAACACGAGCACGATGACGAGCGGATTACCAGTAAGTTGACGGAGATTAAGAACCTGATTATCAAGTATTATCCCGGAACGTCCTCCCGACAAACGGGAGGAGTGGCTTCCGCCGAGGAGGGCACGAACACCTATTTGCTGATTAGCGTCATGTCCGATTTATGGCACACGGAGCATGATTTTGCGGACCATTGTGCGATTGAAGATGATATACTCAGACCGCTGCGCTGTAAGATTGCAAACGCGAAACGGCCAAAGGCCGCGTTGCTAAAAGACGAGCCGCAGGAACTTTCCACTCGGGAACGGGACGTGCTGATTCAGGTAGTCCGTGGTTTGAGTAACAAAGAGATAGCGGATGTGCTGTGTATATCCCAGCACACGGTCGTTTCCCACCGCAAGCATATCACCGCCAAACTGAATATCCATTCCACCGCAGGTCTCACCATCTACGCAATCGTTAATCATTTGATTGACCTCAACAGTCTGGATTTGTAAAAATTTACAATTTTTATCCTCAAATCCTTGTGTATTCCAAATTTTTGTAGTACCTTTGCACTCGGAATGCGAAGAAGCTGGATCATAGGGATTCTGGTGCTGGTGAGTGTATGTGCATGGAGTGGGGAAAAGCAGCCGACAAAGGGTCTGCTGTTCTTCTACCGTTCCGGACAATGGGTGGATAACTATCTGCTGCACGGTATCGACACGTCGTATATCGTTTTGCCGGAACACAGCTGGCGGGTAGCTTTCACGTCGGGAATGGTGGGCATTAATTCGGCCTTGCATTCCGATTATACCATCAAGGTCATCGATTATCCGCTGACGGTAAGCATGTATAACCGCACCACGCCGAGTGTGGACCTGGGCTTCAACGTCGGTTTTCGAGGTATCGGTTTTGGTTACTCCTGGGACGCGCTGCATGCCTATGCACGCAAGATCAATTTCTCTTTTGGTACGAAATATATCGGCTTGGATTTCTCCCATCAGACGAGCACGAATATCAAAACGAGTGTGGCTGCAAACGATAATCCGATTCCGTCGCTGGACAGCGAGAATAACGTGGTGATCACGAATACGAACCTCAATGTATGGTACGCTTTGAATGCGGCGCATTACTCCCATTCGGCGGCGATGAAGCAGAGTTATCTGCAGCGCAAGAGTGCCGGTTCGTTGTTGCTGCACTTGTCCTATCTGTCGAGTAAGTTGGAACTGGGGGACACGGTGATGATCGAGCAGGCCGATAATCCGACTTTGCCGGCGATGATGAAGGGTGTACGCGGTATGACAACGCGGCAGGTGGCTGTCGGCTTGGGCTATGGTATCAATTACACGCCGAATCAAGGCAAACTGGTTTTGCATGCCTCTGCGGCGGCGATGTTGGTATGCTACTCGGTGAACCATATTGCTTATCTCTTTCCCGACAGCATCCAAGCCAGTCTGCCCGGAGAAGCCTTGTTTACGTTGCATTCCGCCAAACCGGTACACGTAACAGGAAACGTACGAGCCGCCATCAGTTGGGAGATCAATCAATGGGTGCATCTGTCGGCTTGGGCAACGGGCGACCATATCCGGTTTACTTCCGAGAAGACGGAGAATGACAATGTGCTGCGGTTGTCGAGCTGGAACTGGAAAGTGCAGCTGACGGTAGGTGTTCGTTTCGGTGCAGGAAAAGACCGCGTGCAACGGGCGTTGGGTAATCCGCAGATCACCACCGACCATCGCACGCATGACCGTATACCGCTTTGGATCACCGATTATTTCTGGAGTCCCAAGTAGTTTTCTTTGTTGATAGCAAACCAGCGCCAGAGAGGTGCGGCATGCAGGGCTTGAATGATCTCGCCGTCCTGCAACATCTCCAGTACTTGAGAAGGATCGAGGATGTCCACATGGATGTCCTCTGTTTCTTCCTGATGCTGTTCTCGCACTTTCTCCACACCGGTCGCAAGGAAAGTGTAAGAGAGGTTGTTGTGGTTCGTGGGGTTCGGCGAAAGGGTCATGAAAAGCGACCATTCCCCGCCTTCGTAACCCGTTTCTTCACTTAATTCCCGCTTGGCGGCTTCCAGCGGTGTTTCCCCCGGGTCAATGACACCGGCTACGAGTTCATAATGGGTCTCACCGAGTGCATGGCGGTACTGGTCTTCCATCACCATCTTACCGTCCTTGGTGATGGCAATGACGTTGATCCAGTCGGGAAACTCCAGGATGAACCAGGTAGGGATCTGCTTTCCGGAAGGCAGTTCGACGCACTCCTGCCGCACGGACAGCCATGGTCCGAGATGCAGGATATTCTCTGATTTAACCACCTTCCACGGGCGGTTTTCTAATTTCGGATATGCCATAGTCGTGTCTTTTATCGTTCGAAGAGGCGAAGCAGTCTCATCTTTCTTTTGCCGGCTTTGCCGGAGTAGGGATGTTCGCGTAAGGAGAGGTTGAAATGCGTGCGGCCTTTGAGTACCGTTTGCGGGTGGGTGAACTCCCGGAATCCCCATTCGCCGTGGTAAGCGCCCATGCCGGAATGGCCGGTGCCGTTGAAGGGTACACCCTTCACCATCATATGGATGCATACCTCGTTAATGCACCCACCGCCGAACTGCTGGGTCTGCATGACGCGTTTGGCCCATTTCATGTTTTTCGTAAACACGTACATCGCTAAAGGATGTTCGCGGTCAGCGATGATGTCCATGAGGGTATCCACTTCTGCGTCTTTGAACGGCACGATCGGCAGAAGAGGACAGAAGAGCTCTTGCTGCACGATGGGTTCGTGGATATCGACGGGATAGATCATCGTGGGTTCAAATTGGCGGGTGATGCGGTTTCCTTTGCCTCCAAAGACGATGCGGTCTTTGTATTGTTCCGCCCACTGGACGCATTTGTCATAGGCGGCGTCGGTGATGAGTTTCGGGTACTCGGGATTCTGTTCCGCATGTTCGCCTATCTGGGCGATGAAAGCGGCTTTGAGTTCCGCCATGAAGTCATCAGCAATCTCTTCCGCCACCGCGATCTGGTTGATGTTGATGCATATCTGTCCGGCGTTGAGGAGTTTGAAGAACGCGATCTTACGTGCCGCGTCTTTGAGGTTGGCGTCTTTGCGCACGATACACCAGTTGCCGGTTTCTCCACCCAGTTCGAGTGCTACCGGTGTGAGGTTCTTCGCTGCTTCTGCCAGTACGTGTTTGCCTACCGACGGACTGCCGGTGTAGAAGATCTTATCCCATCGTTGCGCCAGACACATATCCGCCACGTCATGACCGCCGTCGATGAGCGTGACATACTCAGGCGGGAAGACATCGGCAAAGAATTTCTTGAGTGCCTCGGTGGAGGCTGCTGACTTGGAACTGGACTTGATGACAACGGTGTTTCCACCGCACATCGCTGCCGCTACCACGCCTATCGTCAGCAGAATAGGGAAGTTAAAGGGACTGATGACGAGCGTGACACCGTACGGCATTTTATAGACCTTGGTGAAGATACTCGGCCAGCACATCAGACCGCTGAAATGGATCTCCGGCCGTGCCCAGCGGCGTAAACCGGATATCATCTCGTTAATCTCAACGATGATGGGACCGATATCGCACAAATAGGCCTCCATCTCACTTCTGCCGAGGTCTTTCTGCAGGGCGCTGATGAGTTCATGCTGATGCGCTATCACCGCCGCTTTGAGGCGTTTGAGTTGTTGAATACGCCATTTAACAGGTAAAGTCTCGCCGGTACGGAAATACTTCCGCTGTGCGGCAACGATGTCATGAATGGATTGATCTGTATATGCCATATTTGTTCTTATGAGTCAATAAAATAAGGTACGCACGCGGGTGCGCACGTACCTTATTGAGAAACGGGGATTAACCGCCGAAGTTATCGAAGCGGATATCGGCATCATCTACGCCAAGGGAGTGGAGTAGGTCGAGGACGGTCTTGGCCATCATAGGAGGACCACAGAGGTAGTACTCGACATCCTCGGGAGCGTCATGCTGCTTGAGGTAGGTGTCGCCCATAACCGGTGCGATGAAGCCCGGGGTGTACTTGATACCCAGTTGGTCTGCCTTCGGGTCCGGACGATCGAGCGCCAAGTGGAAATGGAAGTTCGGGAACTCCTTCTCCAAAGCGAGGAAATCGTCGAGGAAGAAGACTTCGTCGATAGCACGTGCACCGTAGAAATAGTGCATCTCACGGTCACGGCAGTTGCGGGTCTTCAACATGTGCATGATCTGTGCACGCAGCGGCGCCATACCGGCACCACCACCGACCCAGATCATCTCCTTCTTGCTGTCATAGACAGGGCGGAACTCGCCGTAAGGACCGCTCATGCGCACTTTGTCGCCCGGTTTGAGCGAGAAGATGTACGTGGAAGCGATACCGCAGGGTACGTCCATGAATTCCGGTCCGTTGGGGCACTGCTCTTTCGGTTTGAAAGGCGGGGTAGCGATACGGACGGTAAGGGTGATGATGTCGCCCTCGTCGGGGTAGTTAGCCATCGAATAAGCACGAACGGTAGCCTGGGTGTTCTTCTGTTTGAGTTTGAAGAGCCCGAACTTCTGCCAAGCCGGCAGATAGAGGTCGCCGATGAGGGACTTATCCATGTCGCGGTCGTAGTCGATATCGTACTCAGGGATGATGATCTGTGCGTACGAACCCGGCTCGAAGTGCATGTGCTCGCCCGGAGGCAGCTGTACCTTGAACTCCTTGATGAAGGTAGCGACGTTCTTGTTAGAGATGACTTCGCACTCCCATTCCTTGACGCCGAGCACGGCTTCGTCGACCTTCATGGTGATGTCTTCTTTCACTTTAACCTGGCAACCCAGACGCCAGCCTTCTTTCTGCTGTTTGCGGCTGAAGTGTACGGTTTCCGTCGGAAGGATCTCACCACCACCGGAGAGTACCTGACATTTACATTGGCCGCACGAACCCTTACCACCGCAAGCGGAAGGCAGGTGTACACCGGCTTCGCCGAGTTGGTTCAGCAGCGAACCTCCGGCTGCCACGTCATAGACCTTGTCGCCGTTGATGGTAACCTTGACTTTGCCGGAGGAAACGAGGTATTTCTTAGCAACCAAGAGGATAGTTACCAAAAGGAGTATTACAACCAAGAATACTACTACTGCATATAAAATAGATGTCATAATCGTATCCTCCTTTCTTTAGATTTCCAGTCCGCTGAAGCACATGAACGCCATCGCCATGAGTCCCACGGTGATGAACGTGATACCCAGTCCCTGCAGCGGTTTGGGAACGTCGTTATACTCCATTTTCTCACGAATACCTGCGAGGCAGACGATAGCAAGGAACCATCCTATACCCGAACCGAGTGCGTACATGAACGCGTCGAGCAGGCTGGTGATGGCTTTCGGGTCCACATCCGGCAAACCGATACGCTGCTGCATGAAGAGCGAACCACCCATGATGGCGCAGTTCACAGCGATCAGCGGCAGGAAGATACCGAGGCTTGCATAGAGCGACGGGCTGTATTTCTCCACAATCATCTCGACGAGCTGCACGATAGCGGCAATGACGGCGATGAAGAGGATGAAACTCAGGTAGCCGAGGTTCAGCGGATCCAGTACTTGGGTCTGCAGCAGGTAGTTAATAGGCAATGTAACCACTAACACGAAGGTAACGGCTACGCCCAGACCGGCAGAGGTCTTTACGTTTTTCGAAACTGCCAGGTATGAACACATACCGAGGAAGTAAGCGAAAATCATGTTATCCGCAAAGATAGAGCGGATAAATAAATTCAAAGCGTGTTCCATTACTTAGCCTCCTTGTCATTATAAGCGCGATGCGCCCAGATTACACATCCAACTAAAATCAGCGCCATGGCCGGCATCAGCATCATACCGTTGTTCTCATATCCGAAATCATAGAAGCCTTGCGGAATAACCTGGAAGCCGAGCAGTTGTCCGGCGCCGAGCAGTTCACGGAAGAATGCTACGATGACGAGGATGAGCGCGTATCCGAGACCGTTACCCAGACCGTCGAGAAGTGAATCCCACGGTTTGTTGGTCATAGCGAACGCCTCAAGACGTCCCATGAGGATACAGTTGGTGATGATCAAGCCGAGGTAAACGCTCAGCTGCATAGCTACGTCATAGGCGAAGGCCTTGAGCACTTCACTTACCAGTGTCACCAGCGCAGCTACTACCACGAGTTGCACGATGATACGTACACGCATCGGGATGGTGTTGCGGATAAGCGACACGATGACGTTTGACATCGCGACGATGATCGTCACGGCAATACCCATCACGAGCGCAGGCTTGAGCTGTACCGTTACGGCGAGTGCCGAACAGATACCCAGAATCTGCACAACGACAGGGTTATTGGTATTAAGAGGACCTAAAAGGGTGTCCTTAGTCTTCTGACTCAACATCTTGTACCTCCTCTATTTTTAAGAATTCAACATAATTGTTTACCAGTTCTTCGTGCAGCATAGTGCTGACGCCGGAAGAGGTGATGGTAGCGCCGGAGATGGCATCTACCTGCTCTTGTCCTTCTGCGTGCTTACCGCTCTTGAGAACGGCTACAGAAACGACTTCACCTTCGGCATTGCGGATATGCTTTCCTTCGAAGAGTTCACGGAACTCGATATCTACGATCTTGGCTCCCAGACCCGGAGTCTCTCCTTCGTGGTTGAAGTTAACACCATAAATGGTGTTCTTGTCCTCATCGAGGGCGAGATAGCCGCCGATGCCACCCCACAGACCTTTACCGGTCAAAGGAAGAACGTATTTGATCTGTCCGTCGAGATGAGCGACATACACTTCTTTCTCACCGAAATGGAGGGTATCCTCAGCAGCCGGGATGATCGATGCATAGACGAGCGCAGGGTCCTGTCCTTTGTAGTCCACTTTGAGTGCACCGAGGATCTGTTTCTGCTTGTCGAGCAGTTCGTTCTTATCCTGCAAGGGCTTGAGCGTCTGGTTAGCAAAAGCGAGTACGATCGCTACAATCACTACTACGATCGTCGAATAGACGATGGTATAGACATTACTGTTTGTATTGAATTTCATAGCGCGTCCTCCTTATGCTTTAGCGCGTTTAGCGCGACGGTTAATATTTGCTTGAACAACACACCAGTCGATGAGCGGAGCGAAGGCGTTCATGAGCAGGATGGCGAGCATCATACCCTCCGGATAACCCGGGTTGAGAACACGAACGACAACAGCCACGAGACCGATGAGGAAACCGTAGATCCACTTACCGCATTCCGTACGAGCGGAGGTAACCGGGTCGGTAGCCATGAAGACTGCACCGAAAGCGAAACCGCCGGAAACGAGATGCATGTACCAAGGATATTGCGCCACCGGGTTGGATTCCGAACCGAAGGCGTTGAACAGCAGAGCTGTTACAGCACCGCCGGCAAAGACAGCCAACATAGTCTTCCAACTGGCCACACCGGTCATGAGCAGCAAGGCTGCACCAAGCAGGATTGCCCAGAGACAGGTCTCACCTACAGAACCCGGGATGAGGCCGTTAGCCATATCCATGAAGGACTGGTGCACCTCACCGCCTGTGCTGAGTTGCGTAAGCGGAGTAGCACCGGAGAATCCGTCCACGAGTGTCTGACCGCCGTCCCAACCCCATGTACCGCCAGTGCGGATAAAGGCGCTGTCACCCGTCATGTGCGACGGATAAGCGAAGAACAGGAACGCACGTGCGATAAGCGCTACGTTGAAGATGTTATAACCGGTACCGCCGAATACCTCTTTGGCAAAGATGACCGCAAACGCAACAGCGATAGCTACCTGCCATAAGGGAGTGTTGATCGGTACGATGAGCGGGATGATGAATCCTGTTACCAGGAATCCTTCCGCTACTTCCTCGTGCTTAATCTGCGCTACGATGAACTCGATACCCAGACCGACGATGTATGCCACCAGGATATAGGGCAGTACAGCGAGGAAACCAAAGCCGAACGCTTTCCAGAACAATGCACAGCTGAGTCCTTCCGCCAGTTGACCGGTAGCATCGAGATGCTGGTAACCGACGTTGAACATACCGAAGAGCATAGCCGGAACGAGTGCCAGTACCACGAGGATCATCGTGCGTTTGGAGTCACGACCGTCGTGGATATGGGTACCGTTGCGTTTAGCGGTGGTTTGCGGAGTGAAGAGGAAGGTATCAAAGGCGTCATAGAACGAGCTGAACTTAGCCAGCTTACCGCCTTCTTCGAAGTTCTTACCGAACTTCTTCCATATCTGATAGAACTTTTCCATTACTCAATCTCCTTTTTTAAATTGTCCAGCGCCTGACGAACGATGGCCTGCAGCGGCATTTTGGACGTGCAGACATACTCGCAGAGCGCAAAATCTTCGGGAGCTACTTCGTAAGCACCTAAAGCCTCCATCCGGTCGATGTTACCGGCGATCATGGCTTTGATGAGGTACTCGGGGTAGATATCCATCGGGAATACCTTGTCGTATTCACCGCTGACGATGATGGCACGGCGGCCACCTTTGAGGCGTGCATCCCATTCAAAGTGCTTGCATTTGAAGAAATCCTGCAGGAACTTAGCGGGATCAGTGCAGCTGGAGTTGAACGATTTGAACCGGGGCAGTAACCATCCCATGAACTCATGGTTCTCAGAACCTTCGTCAAGCACGGTGTACTGGTTGTCATAAACCGAGATCATGTCGTTCATGTCGATCTGGTGACCGCTGAGCACGTTACCGGCGATGAGTCGGCAGGGGCACTCTTTGTAGATGTTGCAGTCAAAGATAGCGGAAACCGGCATACCCGGCAGTACGTTGTAGTACTTGTGCTCACGAGCCAACGGACCGGTGAGCGCTACTTTCTTCTGCATATCGACGATACCCTTGGCGAAGAGTCGTCCGATAAGCGCCAAATCCTGGATGTTCACGGTGAAGACCGTTTCACCCTTAGCCAGCGGCGCGATGTGGTTGATTTGTACGCCTACGTTTCCGGCAGGGTGGGGACCGGCTACTTCAAAGAGCGTGCAGTCTTTGAGCGCACGGAATCCGGTAGCCTTAGCACCTGCTTGGATACCTACGAACACCGGAGCCATCCGGCTTAAGGCCTTGATACCTGCTTGGATCATAGGCATCTGGTCAGCCAGAACGAACTCATAGTTCGGAGCAACAGGCGCACTGTCAAAACTCGAGATGAAAATGGCACGTGGAGTCTTGCTCGGCATAGCGATGCAGTCGTACGGACGCTGTTTGATCAGTGCCCAGAGACCGGATTTAAGCAGCAATGCCTTCACATCCTCCTTCGTGTCAAACTTCTCATACTGGATAGCGGCATCTGCCTCAATGTCGATCGACATCACTTTGCGCCGGTCACCACGGATGACTCCGATGACTTTACCCGACACAGGGGATGTGAACAACATGTCCTCAAACGCCTTGTCGTGGAAGAGGGGAGAACCCGCCTTCACGAGATCGCCTTCTTTCACCATCATCTTCGGGGTGATACCGGCGAAATGGTCGGGCACGATATGAAAGATCTCCGGACGGGATGCGCTACCCAGCGTCAACTCCGCAGCTCCTTCAAAAGGAATGTCCAAACCACGTTTCAGTTTGATTGTTTGCATGTTAGTTAAATTTTTATATTAGTTTATCTTTTTTCTAATCTATCTAGATATCAAAAAGCCTGCAAAATTACTAAAAATTTTTTATATACGCAAGCGCGCGTGTACTTTTTTATAAAAAAAAAGAAAAATGGTAATTATAATGACAATTTTTACCGATCCTATTTTTATTTATCGATTTTTTTTTGTAATTTTGCAGTCAAATTGGGAAGAATGCGCAAATGATTGAGCAAAGCGACATACAGAAGATCTATTTTTTAGGAATAGGCGGTATCGGAATGAGTGCCTTGGCGCGGTATTTTTACCGTCGCGGATATGCTGTTTCGGGGTATGACCGAACACCTTCGGCGTTGACGAAAGAGTTGGAAGAAGAGGGCATTGCGATCACGTATATAGATGCAGAAGACCAGGTGAAAGGTCTAGGATTATCAGGTAATGATACGCTTATCGTAAGGACACCGGCAGTACCGGAGGACAGCGTGATATACACCTATCTGCGCAAAGAAGGGTTTGATATCCGGAAGCGAGCAGAGGTGCTGGGCATGGTGACGCGGGAGAAGAAAGCGCTTTGTGTAGCCGGAACGCACGGAAAGACGACGACGAGTACGATGATTGCGCATCTAATGGCGAAAGGCGAAAGGGCGAATGGCGAAAGGGCGAAAGGCGAATGGGCGAAAGGCGAATGGGCGAATGGCGAAAGTTGCGGCGTGAATGCGTTTTTGGGCGGGATCAGTATGAATTACGATACGAATCTGCTGGTGGATAAAGAGAGCGAGTATGTGGTGGTGGAGGCAGATGAGTACGACCGGAGTTTTCATCATCTGACGCCGTATATCTCAGTGGTGACATCGGTGGATGCGGATCATCTGGATATCTACGGTACGGCGGAAGCATATCGGGAAGCGTTTGCGCATTACACGAGTCTGATCACTGGTGCGCTGGTGATGAAGCAAGGCATTGCCTTGGAGCCGAGACTGCAGCCGGGTGTAAAATGTTACACCTACGGCATGGAGAATGCTGCGAATATTCGTGTGGCAGACGGTCAGATAAGCTTCGATTATGTTTCACCTTTGGCCACGATCCGGGATATCTCGTTAGGTGTGCCGGTGTGGGTGAATATCGAGAATGCGATTGCCGCTATCACGGTAGCCTTGTTGGCCGGTGTGCCGGCAGAGCAGATCAAGGAACGGATGGCCAATTTTAAGGGTGTTTGGCGGCGCTTTAATATCCACGTGAACACGCCGAAGGTGGTGTATATAGACGACTATGCGCACCATCCGCAGGAGATGGCTACGGCGATAGACTCGGTGCGGAAGTTATTTCCGGAACGGAGATTGATCGGTGTTTTCCAACCGCATCTCTATACCCGGACACGCGATTTTGCGGATGGATTCCGACGCGTGTTAGGGACCTTGGACGAGTGTGTGTTGCTACCGATTTATCCGGCCAGAGAGTTGCCGATACCGGGAGTGACGAGCGAGATGTTAGGCGGCAAAGTCGTGGAAAAGAAAGACTTGATTGAAGAACTAAAGAAGCGCGTAGATGCGAGCAAGGAGCCGGTGGTGGTGTTGACGATCGGTGCCGGAGATATAGACCGGCTGGTGCCGCAGGTAACGGAAGCCTTGAATGGATAAGGAGACGAAATATAAAATTTGGCAGGCGGTAGGTGTGAGTACGGTAAGTATTCTGCTTATTGTAGCGTTGAGTTGGGGTCATCGTCAGACGCCAAGCAGCGTGCCGTGTGAAGAGGTGGTGTATTTCTTCTCCGATGCTTCTCAACGGATGTATGTGTCGGAAGAGGAGTTGAATGCGTTATTGGCGAAAGAACAGTTGTATCCGGTAGGCAAACCGATCCGTTCGGTGGCTTTGTATCGGATGGAGCGGTTGTTTTCCGAGCATTCGATGATCCGGAGTGCGGAATGTTATCTAACGCCGCGTCACACGGTGCAAGTGGATTTGTCCCAGCGAGTGCCGTTATTGCGAGTGGAGAAGGAAGAGGAGACGTATTTCGTAGATACCGATCGCAAACGGATGCCGTATCGACCGGCGGTGACGGATAGTGTGCCGGTGATCAAAGGAGCGGTGACGGAAGAGATGGCGTGTGCCGAACTGGCAGGGTATGCCAAGTGGTTACAGGGAAACCGGTACTGGCGTGAGCGGGTGAGTCATCTGGATGTACGCACGCCGAAGATGATTCATCTGTACCTGAAAGGCGCCGGTCAACCGCGTATTATTTTGGGCGAGATAGACGGATATAAAGCAAAATTAGCGAAGTTGCGCACGTATTTCGAAGAGGGTGCAGCGGTGACGCAAGATAAGGAATATACGGAATTGGACCTGCGTTTTAAGGACCAGGTCATCGGACGAAAATAGAAAATGGCAAGAAGACAAACACAAACAGCAGATTCCTTGCCCTTGGTGGCGATCGATTTGGGAAGCGACAGTGTACGCGCGTTGGCGGCACGTCGTATAGCGCCGGATCTGTTTGAGATCTTAGGTGTGGAGGAACGGTCGCAGAAGATGGGTAATGTATGTGTGGAGCAAGGAATAATCACGCAATCGAGTAACGCCGGCTATGTGATAGCGGAGGTATTGAAATTGCTGGCGAACCGTATCGGAGAGAGTGAACTTCCGACGGCTTTTGTATCCGTAGGCGGTCAATCGATGCAGATCGTGGCGGTGCATTCCCGTCGTGACCAGGCGCGTTATCGGGAGATCAGTCAGGCCTTATTGGACGAGATGGAGGAGGAATGCAAGGAGAAGATCGAGCGTCGTAATCCCGATGTGGCGGTGCTGGGACTGGTGCCGAGTTTCTTTGTCTTGGACGGGAAGGAGCAGGATTATATTCCTTTACCGGAAGAACGGGCGACGATCGTGGAGGCACATTATATCGCATTTTACGGTCGTAAGGCGATGGATACGCAGTTACAGAAATCGTTCTCTCAGGCCGGTCGCAGCATCGAGCATGTGTTTGTTCGTCCGGAGTGCCTGTTATCGGCTTTTGCAGCCTGTGACGGTAACGACATTTTACGGGACGGCTGTGCGGTATTGGATTTCGGTGCGCAGACGACCTCGCTGACGGTGTATAAAGGCGGTCAGTATTTGCTGAACAAAGTGGTGCCGAAAGGCGGATATCATATCTCCCGCATGCTGGAGCAACAGGGAATGGCTTTCAATACCGCCGAGGTGCTGAAGAAACGGTACGGTTACGCATCGCCGGCGTTGGTGGAGAAAGACGCACGTCTGCGGATTCCGGCTTCGCCGGAGATAGGTGGCGATATGATCATTACGTTGAAAGAATTGGCGGAAGTGATTGAGTTGAAGTTACAGGAGATCTTGGCGCCGCTGTTTGAAGAACTGAAGAAAGTGGAATCCCGTATCGGCACGCTGTATATCACCGGCGGCGGTAGTATGTTGCAAGGAATGGCGGAGTACGTGCAGGGAATGACGAAGGTGGAGGTGCAGTATGGTGCGCATAACCTGCTGCTGCATCGGAGAACAGATGAGCAGTACCTGTCGCCGGAATACACTTCGCTGATAGGCACGATTTTGCTGGGACAGGACTATCGGGATACTCACAAGAACCAGCCGGTACGCAAACCGGGTTTCTTTGCAAGAGTGAAAGAATCAACATTAGATATGTTTATCGATCAACAATAAAAGGTATGGAAGACGAATTATTAACATTGCCTTTGGAAGGCTTAACGGAAGATAGTATTATCAAGGTCATCGGTGTCGGTGGTGGTGGATGCAATGCCGTCAACTACATGCATCGTCAGGGATTGAAAGACGTGTCTTTCCTGGTATGCAACACCGATCGCCAGGTGCTGATCAAGAGTTCAGTGCCGAGTAAGCTCCAGTTGGGTTCGGGTTTAGGTGCCGGAGGTGATCCGGAGACCGCTCGTCAGTACGCTGAAGAGAGCCGTGATCATATCCGTGAAGCCTTGAATGACGGTACGCAGATGTTGTTCATCACCGCCGGAATGGGTGGCGGCACAGGGACGGGTGCTTCGTCTGTTGTAGCCGAGGTGGCGCAGGAGATGGGTATTTTGACCGTGGGTATCGTGACCATTCCGTTTGCTTTTGAAGGCAAGAAGAAGATCGAGAAAGCGATGACCGGTGTGGCGCGTCTGGCCAAACATGTGGATGCGTTGTTGATCATCAATAATGAGAAACTCAAACAGATCTATCCGGAATTGAACCTGCTGAACGCGTTCAGTAAGTCGGATGATGTGGTGGCCAATGCAGCACGTGCGATAGCAGAGATCATCACCGTTCCGGGATATATCAACACGGATTTTGCCGATGTACGCAACACGCTGAAGAAGGGTGGTGTAGCGATCATGAATATCGGTCGCGCTTCCGGAGAGCGGCGAATAACGAATGCCATTCAAGACGCACTCAATTCGCCGTTGGTTAATACCAACGATGTGCATGGTGCCGAGCGTATCTTGCTGCAGTTCTATTGCTCGACGGAGCATGCCATTGTGATGGAAGAGATCGACCAGATCAATGATTTTGTGCAGGAAGTGGGCGATGATATCGAGGTTCAATGGGGTGCTTCTATTGACGAGAGTCTGGGAGAAGAAGTGCGTGTGACGGTGATCGCGACAGGATATAAAGTGGACGGTCTTCCTTCGGAAGAAGAAGAGGAAGGCAAGAAGACGATCTCGGAGGCGATTGAAGCCAATTATCCGACGCAAGCGCCCAAGCAGCCGCTGGAGGATGAGAATCCGATGATGATAGACCTGAGTGATACCTTGCGTGAAGCAGGCATCGTCACACCGCAGCCGATGCGGGAACGTGCTGTTTCTACTTCCGCCGATGATGTATGTATCACGGTGGAAGAGGAGGCGAAAGAAGAACCGGCAGAGGAAGCACCTCGCAGCCGATTCGGGTGGATTCGTAGAAATAAATAATTGAATCAATATGGAGAATCAACAAAGAGAAATGAATTTTTGGGACTTATGCGTAGCCTTGTTCGGCGCGATAGGTCGAGGAATCCGGGCGTTTGGCCGTCTGTTGGCGCACATGCTTCGTCTGACGGTTCGATACTGGTGGATCGTGCTGCCGGTACTGGGCTTGTTCATCGGGTGGGGATACTACAAGACCCGTTACGAGAACACGGTGTACAAAGTGAATGCGGTGGTGATGCTCAACGGCGCGTCTATCCAGCAGTTTGAGCAGGCATATGCACCCTTGCGTACAGGTCTGCTGTTGGATGACAACGATGCCATCACTCCGTTTATCCATAAGGAGATTGCTACGAATTTTGACACCTATCGTGTGGTGGATGCCAAGCATGACGGTGTAGCCGATTATATTGATTTTAATCGCAGTTCGTCTCCTACGGATACGACCCGTGTGCAAATGCATGACCGTCTGTGCCTGCAGTTCCGTGTGAAATCGCGTTACCTGACCGCTATTCCGGAGATTGAAAAGTCGGTGCTGGAGTTACTGAATGCGAACGAAGCGATGCAGGCATCGTTTAACGCTTACCGCGTGAATATCGAGAAAGAGGTGGCGTTTAACCATGCGCAAGCCGTTAAACTGGATAGCCTGACCAGTGTCTATTATTTCAATACTCTGCAGCAACGCCCGGCGTTGAAACCGGAGAAAGATGGCAATATGGTGCCGACGACGGTATCGAAAGTGAACCTGTTCCTCAAAGATATCTACGAGCAGCAAGCGCATATGCAGCTGGTGGACTTCCGTCATCAGTTAGCGACCGCTCCTGTGACACTCGAGAACCACTTCAGTGTGGATCCGAAGCCGCTGAACGGTCGCCGTCAACAAATGCCGAAATACATCCTGATGGGGTGGATTCTCGGCTGTCTGATTGCTGAAATGATCTACAAACGCAAAGCTATTTGCGCTTGGATAAAGCTGAAATAATCTTCTTAACGATAAAGAAGAGGAGCACGGCTCCAAAGAGAGCGAGTATAGCCACGGATAATTCGTGGCTATATTTTTTGATGGTATCCATCTGGCCGGCAGCGATATAACCGATCACGGCCAGAATACTGTTCCATACCAGCGCACCGAGGAAGGTGAAAAGCAGGAACGGACCGAATGGCATTTTGCTTAGTCCGGCAGGAATAGAGATCAGCTGGCGAATACCGGGGATAAGCCGTCCGATAAAGGTACTGATTTTACCGTGGTCATTGAAGTAGCGCTCGGCTTTCTCTACTTTCTCCCTGTTAATCAGGCACAAGTGGCCGAACTTACTGTCTGCGAACTTATAGACGATTGCACGCCCCAGCCACATCGACAGCAGATAATTGATCACGGCGCCTAACATCGCTCCTAAGGTACCGAAAAGCACGACAAACAGCACATCGACGGGGTAGGTACCCGTTACGCATAACACACTCTCCGGATCTCCGGCCAAAAAGGCAGCAGGAGGAATGACTACTTCACTCGGAAAAGGAATGAATGACGACTCAATCGTCATCAACGCGGTAATTGACGCATAGTTCATATGCGCCAAATACCACGTGATAATTGATCCTACAAATCCCATTAGATAAACAGTAATTGTACGATGATGTAGATCGGCAGCAGAACGATCAAGCTGAACTTAATCATGTAGCCGAAGAACGACGGCATTTTAATGCCTTCCTGCTCTGCGATCGATTTCACCATGAAGTTAGGTCCATTACCGATATAGGTCATTGCGCCAAAGAAGACAGCACCCATCGAGATGGCTTTGAGGAATGGATCGGTAGCGAAAGCCAAACCATCCGGAGTGGCCATTTCGTTGAAAACCATGGCGGTCGGTGCGTTATCCAGGAAAGATGAAAGCAGACCGGTTGCATAGACATACTGCCAAGGTTCTTTGATGAATTCGCCGATGGCTTCTTTGTTCTGGCTGAGGAACTCCAAGGCAGGCGTCATAGTAGCGAAGATACCGAGGAAGACACACGCTACTTCGAGAATCGGAGTCCAGGAGTAGTTGTTCTTGACACGTACCTCTTTCTTGGTGGTCAGCCAAGAACCGGCGATGATGAGGAGGAATACCCACTCACGCAGTAACTTCAGGTACCACGGCGCATCGTGTCCGGCCATGAAGGGCAGGTATTTGCCGTTGATGAACATCGTGGAAGCGATGACGCAGAGCAGCCAGAAGATATTGATCAGTCCGCTAAACTCCAGTTTACCGGCTTCACGAACATCGGCCATCAGGTTTTCTGTAGGCTCTTTGCGGTAGAAATAAGTATCCACCCAGAAGAAGATGAACAGCAGTAAAGCACCCGTTACGAGCCACTCCATGATCATGTTTTGCATCCACCACATGAAGTCCACACCCTTCTGGAAGAGTAGGAACAAAGGAGGATCTCCAAGCGGAGACAGCAGACCGCCGCAGTTCGCTACGATGGCGATGAAGAACAGCACGGTGTGCACACGGTGCTTACGCTGCTGGTTGGTGCTCAGCAACAGACGAATCAGCAACATCGCCGCACCCGTCGTTCCCATGAACGATGCCAGAACCCAGCCGATGGCTAAGATGATGGTGTTCACCTTTGGTGTCGCCTTCAGGTCACCGCGGATACAGATACCGCCGGTGGTGACGAACAGCGCCATCAACAGTAAGATAAACGGTACATAATCGAAGACCATTTGGTGCACTAACTTGTCGCCCAGACCGTTGAAACACAGCCAGATAGCAACAGGCACACCCAGAATTAAGGACACAATTAACTTGTGTAAATTGTGCTCCCACCATCCTTCTACTTTGTGGATAAGCGGCAGCACGGCGATGCATAAGAGCATCACCACAAACGGAATTAACATCCAACTTGGTATCATAATATACTCATTTAATGATTGTTATATTAATCCAATTTGAGCACGGCCAGGAACGCTTTCTGCGGCACCTCTACGTTGCCGATCTGCTTCATTCGTTTCTTACCGCGTTTCTGTTTTTCCAACAACTTACGTTTACGGCTCACGTCACCGCCGTAACATTTGGCAAGGACATCCTTGCGAACTTGTTTGACGGTCTCACGGGCGATGATCTTGGCGCCAATAGCGGCCTGAATGGCGATATCGAACTGCTGACGAGGCAGGAGTTCTTTGAGTTTCTCGCACATGCGACGTCCGAAATCAACGGCATTGTCACGGTGGGTCAGGGTACTCAGTGCATCCACTTGTTCGCCGTTCAGCAGGATATCCAATTTGACGAGGTTAGACGGCCTGAAACCGTTCATATGCCAATCAAACGATGCGTATCCTTTACTGATCGATTTGAGTTTGTCGTAGAAATCAATCACGATCTCACCCAGCGGCATGTCGAAGAGGATCTCCATTCGATTTCCGGAGATATATTCCTGCTTAACCAGTTCACCGCGTTTACCCAGGCACAGCGTCATGATCGGTCCGATGAAATCGGCAGTAGTGATGACCGACGCCCGGATATACGGCTCTTCGATGCGGTCTATCTCCGTCAGATCCGGCATGCCGGCAGGGTTGTGTACCTCCACCATTCCGCCGTCTTTGGTGTACACATTGTAACTTACGTTCGGTACCGTGGTGATGACATCCATATCGAACTCCCGATCCAGCCGTTCCTGCACGATCTCCATATGCAGCAGGCCCAAGAATCCGCAGCGGAATCCAAAGCCCAAGGCCATCGAACTCTCCGGCTGGAAGGTAAGCGAAGCATCGTTGAGTTGCAGTTTCTCCAACGAAGCGCGCAAGTCCTCATAATCTTCACTCTCTATCGGATAGACACCGGCGAAGACCATTGGTTTGGCTTCTTCAAAACCGTCAATTGCTTTGTCACAAGGCCGCGCCACGTGGGTGATCGTATCACCTACTTTCACCTCTGTACTCGTCTTGATACCCGAGATTATGTAGCCCACATTACCGGCACTAATCTCCTTACGGGGACACATATCCAGCTTCAGGATACCGATCTCATCGGCATCGTACTCCTTTCCGGTGTTCACAAACCGCACCAGGTCACCCGTGTGCATCGTGCCGTTCACGACTTTGAAATACGCGATGATACCACGGAAGGAATTGAATACCGAGTCAAACACCAGACATTGCAGCGGTGCGTTGGGATCACCGACAGGCGCAGGAATACGCTCGATGATAGCGTCCAGAATCTCCGGAACACCTTCGCCGGTCTTAGCCGAACAACGGAGGATCTCCTCCCTTTTGCAACCCAACAACTCCACAATCTCGTCTTCCACCCGTTCCGGCATCGCATTGTCCATATCGCATTTGTTGAGCACAGGAATAATCTCCAGGTCATGCTCAATCGCCATATACAGATTACTGATCGTCTGCGCCTGCACGCCCTGCGTAGCATCGACGACGAGTACCGCTCCTTCACAGGCAGCGATACTACGGCTCACTTCATAGGAAAAGTCCACGTGACCCGGAGTGTCAATCAGATTAAGGGTATAACCCTTATGATTCATCTGAATGGCATGACTCTTGATCGTGATACCACGTTCTTTCTCCAGTTCCATATCGTCCAGCACCTGGTTCTCCATCTGCCTAACATCAACCGTTCCGGTGATCTCCAGCATTCGGTCCGCCAACGTACTTTTTCCGTGGTCAATATGTGCAATAATGCAAAAATTTCGTATTTTTTCCATAAACGGCTGCAAAGTTACAACTTTTTTTGCACATATGAAAATTTTTTTGTAATTTTGCACAAAATTTAACAAATAATACTAATCGTGAAGAAGATTGTAGTTCGATTTTGTGGAGATTCCGGTGATGGAATGCAGTTAACGGGTAACTTGTTTGCTCAGTTAGGTGCCGAATTGGGTCATGAGATTTCCACCTTGCCGGATTTCCCGGCAGAGATTCGTGCGCCGCAAGGAACGATCGGCGGTGTGAGTGGTTTCCAAGTGCAGATAGGTGCCGGTGTATATACACCGGGTGACAAGGCCGATGTGATCGTAGCGATGAACGCAGCGGCGCTGAAAGTGAGTGCGATGAACAAGCACTATCACGATCATGCCATCATCATCGTAGATACCGACAGCCTGACGGACAAGGATCTGGAGAAAGCTTTGTATAAGACCGATAATCCGTTTACGGAGTTGGCGATTCCGGAGACGGTGCAGATCGTGCCGGTGGCATTGACCACATTGACCAAGGAAGCGCTCAAGGACAGCGGCATGGATAATAAATCCATGCTCAAGTCGCGAAACATGTTCGCCTTGGGCCTCATCTGCTGGTTGTTTGATGAACCGATGGAGGACGCTATTCACCTGTTGGAGGATAAGTTCAAAAAGAAACCGGCGCTTATCGCACCGAACACGAAGGTGATGGTGGATGGCTATAACTACGGACAGAACCTTGCTTTGTCTGTGAACCAGATTCGCTTGGAAACTGATAACCAGACACCCAAAGCCAAAGGTCGTTACACCTCTATCGCCGGAAACAAGGCGACGGCATGGGGATTGATCGCGGCGGCAGAGAAAGCAGGAAAGCACCTCTTCTTGGGTTCGTATCCGATCACGCCGGCTACCGATATCCTGCATGAACTTGCCGGACGCAAAGATATGAACGTGATGGCCATTCAGGCGGAAGACGAGATCGCCGGTGTATGTACCGCTATCGGTGCCGCTTTTGCCGGTGACTTGGCTTGTACAACGACCTCGGGGCCCGGTTTGAGTCTCAAATCCGAAGCGATCGGTCTGGCCGTGATGGCCGAGTTACCGTTGGTAGTGGTCGATGTGCAACGCGGCGGACCAAGTACCGGTCTGCCTACCAAAACCGAACAGACGGACCTGCTGCAGGCGCTGTATGGCCGTAACGGTGAGTGTCCGGCGGTGGTGATGGCTGCTTCGAGTAGCGCTAACTGCTTCGACTTTGCGTATCAGGCATGTAAGATCGCCTTGGAGAATATGACGCCGGTTATCCTGTTGACGGACACCTATCTGGCGAACGGTTCAGCCTTATGGCGGATACCGAGTTTAGCGGAACTGCCGGAGATCAAGCCGCAGAGTGTTCCCGAAGAACTGAAAGGTCATTTCAATCCGGCGCTGCGTGATGAACGTGGTGTTCGGTACTGGGCATTCCCCGGCATGGAAGGCTATGAACACCGGAATATCGGTCTGGAGCGCGATGCGGAGAAAGGTACGATCTCTACCAACCCGGAGAATCATGAACGGATGGTGCTGGCGCGTAAGCATAAGATCGAACAGATCGCTAATCAACTGCCGGATCTGCGTGTACAAGGCAATGCCGATAGTGACACCGTTCTTGTCGGATGGGGTAGTACCGAAGGTCACCTCCATGCGGCAGCGGATGAACTGAATTGTGCGCTGGTGCAGTTCAATTATATCTGTCCGTTACCGAAGAACACGAAAGAGGTGCTCAGTCGATTCAAACGCATCATCGTTTGCGAATTGAATACCGGTCAGTTTGCAACTTATCTTCGTGGACAAATGCCCGAGTTGAAGATAGAACAGTATAATGAAATAATGGGACAGCCGTTCGCTGTAGAAAGGATTGTAAGTTATGCAAGCAAGTGATTTTAAATCGGATCAATACGTGCGTTTCTGTCCGGGATGCGGAGACCACGCAATATGTATGGCGCTGCAGAAATCGATGGCGCAGATAGGTATCCCGACCCATCAAGTGGCGGTTATCTCCGGTATCGGTTGTTCCAGCCGTATGCCGCACTATCTGAACACCTACGGATTCAATACCATCCACGGTCGTGGTGGTGCTGTAGCGACGGGTGTTAAGACGAGTCACCCGGAACTGACGGTTTGGCAGATGTCCGGTGACGGCGACTGTTTGGCAATCGGAGGAAACCATTTTATCCATGAGATACGGCGAAACGTGGACCTGAACGTTTGCATGTTCAATAACCGCATCTATGGTCTGACCAAAGGTCAGTACAGTCCGACAAGTCCCAAAGGATTTGTCTCCAAATCCTCTCCGTTCGGTACGGTAGAACGGCCGTTCGTTCCGGCACAACTCGTGCTCGGTGCAGGTGGTACGTTCTTTGCGCGTACGCTGGATGTGGATATGCCGACGACGGTGGATTGCATGGTAGCGGCGCAGCAGCATAAGGGATGTTCTATCATCGAATGTCTCGTTAACTGCGTCATCTTTAATAACGGTACGCACGCGTGGATAGCGGATCGGGAACAACGGGCGGAACATAGTATCATCCTCAAACACGGCGAGAAGATGATCTTTGGTAAGGAGAATGACAAGGGTCTGGCGGTGGAGATCGATCCCGTCACTTTTGTGCCGAAGATGATCGTGGTGCCGGCGGATGATCCCCGTGTGCTGACGCATGACGCCACCCAACCGGATCCTACGCTGCATCGTCTGCTGGCGCTGATGGGCCCCACGGATCCGAATGGCGTATTTGTCGGCGGAGACGCTCCGCTGCCTGTAGCGTTAGGCGTAATCCGTAACGTGGAAGCGGAGACCTACGATGCTGCCGTGAGTGCACAGATCGCTGAGGTAAGAAGCAAAGCAAAAGCGCAGACGTTCGATGAACTGACGTCTACGCTTGAGAGTTGGGAGATGTAAGAATCAACTAATCAAAGGGGTAGGTAAATCAGTTGTTTGGTCTCGAACCACTCACCTTTGAACCATTCGCTGCAGGGGGTGACCTCTGCAGTTTTTATATACGGTGCCAGTTCCGCTTTCAAGTCTCCGCCTTTGAGCACGATGATACCGTTAGGCATCGCGTTACGGTGCCGGTTGGAGATGTTCTTACGTACTAACTTAACCAAGTCGGGTAGGGGCATCACGGCACGGGAAACGACGAAATCGAATTTCTCTTTCTCTTCTTCCACCCGTTCCTGCTTGCACACGACGTTGGTCAGACCTAAGGCCTTGGCAATTTCACTCGCCACCTTGATCTTCTTTCCGATCGAATCCACCAGCGTAAACTGACACTCCGGAAACAGGATAGCCAACGGAATGCCGGGAAAACCGCCACCTGTACCGACATCCAGTATTGTAGTACCGGGCATGAATGGTATCCATTTGGCGATCGATAGCGAGTGCAGCACATGATGCTCGTACAGGTTATCGATATCCTTTCGGGAGATGACGTTGATCTTACTGTTCCAATCCCGATAAAGGGCATCAAGCGCAGCGAATTGCTGCGCCTGACGCTCGGTTAACTTGAAATAATCTTCGATTATCATTCCGCCATGTTGGTGAATACGTTCTGTACATCCTCGTCCTCTTCGATCTTGTCGATCAGTTTCTGAACGGACTCGCGTTGCTCGTCGGTCAGTTCCTTGGTGTCATTCGGGATACGAACGAACTCCATCGACTGAATCTCAAAGCCGTTATCCTCGAGGTACTTCTGCATGTTCACTGCCTCGTTGAAGTCCGAATAGATGACGATGGTGTTCTCCTCCTCGTCAACACCGAGTTCTTCTACACCGAAGTCAATGAGTTCGAGTTCCAGTTCATCCAGGTCAATACCGTCTTTCATCGTTACGGTGAAGCAGGCCTTGCGGTCAAAGAGGAATTGTAACGAACCCTGTGTACCGAGGGTACCGCCGAACTTGGTGAAATACGAACGGATATTGGCTACTGTACGCATATGGTTATCGGTGGCCGTCTCCACGAAGATAGCGATACCATGCGGTCCGTATCCTTCGTAGTTGATCTCCTTGTAACCTTCTGACGACTTATCGGTGGCCTTTTTGATGGCACGGTCGATATTGTCCTTCGGCATGTTTTCCCGCTTACACTGTTGGATCAGCGCACGCAGACGGGGGTTCGAATCCGGATCCGGTCCACCCTCACGGGCAGCAATCGTGATTTCTTTACCTAACTTGGTGAATGTACGGGACATATGTCCCCATCTTTTCAGTTTTGTCGCTTTGCGATATTCAAAAGCTCTTCCCATAATATAATTGTTAAATTGTTAAGCCGTTAAATTGTTAACGATTTACTCCGCAGGAGTAGGATCGGCATGATCGAGGATGGTCTCATAATGTACTTCCTCGAAGGTGATCTTGAACTGTACACGACGGTTCTTCTGACGACCCTGTTTGGTAGTGTTCGGCTCAATCGGTTGATCCTGTCCGTAACCGATAGCGGTCATTCGCTCTGCTTCCACACCCTTGTTGATCAGGTAGTTACGCACAGCGTCTGCACGGTCTTGTGACAGTTTCAAGTTCGATTCCGGTTTACCTACGTTATCCGTATGACCTTGTACCTCGATGATATAATTCGGGTTATCGAGGAAGGTCTGAGCGATCTGATCCATCAGCGGATAAGACTTCGGCTTGATGGTCGATTTACCGGTTTCGAACTCAATACCCTGCATCGCTTTCTCCAGCAGTTTACGAACTTCCCGTTTAATCTCCGGACAGCCCTTGTTTGCACGGATACCAGGTACGTTCGGACACTCATCCTCGTAATCCATCACGCCGTCACCATCGCTGTCCAGGTCACAACCCTTGGCATCTACGTGACCGATAGCCTCTTTCTTCGTATTCGGACACTCGTCCAAGTAATCAGGCACTCCGTCGCCATCGGTATCCAACGGACAGCCTTTCTCGTCGATCTTACCATATGCGGCTTCCGGAGTGTTCGGACACTCATCCAGGTAATCAGGTACACCGTCGCCGTCGCTGTCTAACGGACAGCCCTTCTCGTTGATCTTACCATATGCGGCTTCCGGAGTGTTCGGACACTCATCCAGGTAATCAGGTACACCGTCGCCGTCGCTATCTAACGGACAGCCTTTCTCGTCGATCTTACCATATGCGGCTTCCGGAGTGTTCGGACACTCGTCGATATAGTCTTCTACACCGTCGCCGTCGGTATCCAGTGCACAACCGTTCTCGTCAATGAAATGGATAGCCGCTGCCGGCGTTCCCGGACAATGATCCAGGTAATCAGGTACACCGTCATGGTCCTCATCCAACGGACAGCCGACGCTATCTACGGCTACACCACGCGGCGTCTCCGGACACTGATCCAGCTTATCCCATACGCCGTCTTTATCCTTGTCGCGGCGGTTCGAACCCCAGCAGATGGAGAAGCCGAACGCTACGTTTACCATCTTTGCCTTGTCGGGGATGACATAGCGTTTACCGCCCTTACCGTCATTCATACCGGCGTAACTCGTCGGGATATAATCCAAGGCCAGCGTCAGGTTGATACCGTCGTACGGCATGAAACTCAGACCGGCACCGATATTGCTGTACTTACCGTTGTTGAGCAGCGAGTAGGACAGCGCAATGTTAAACCAGTTCACCGGACGGAAGGCCGCACCGATGGTCACCTCTTCATATAAACGTGCGTTGTACAGGCGGGTAGCGGAAACGATACCTACGCCTACGCGGTTGTCCCAGAAATTGGCATCCAGACCGATGTTCAGACGGGCGGAAGTCATGCGTGCAAAACCGCGACCTCCGTTATCGCCCATCTTCACGCCGTTGAGCAGACCCATCAGACGCGATTGTACGGTATCCATCAGGATCTCCGTGGAGAAATTGCCGTCGGCATCGCGGTAAGCCGGGTCGTTATAGTCGATATGACCGGCGCCCTCAAACGTCGTGTCCACCGTGCAGGTGAAGCGGTTAGCATGACTCCAGTAGATGAATCCCAGGTCCGTGATCGCAGCACTGATCTGCAGGTTCTCGATCGGCTTGTACGTGATACCGAAATCCAAAGCAGCTCCGTAACCCGAAGGTCTCACAAGCCCTTTCACCAACGCCGGTACATCCGAACGGTTGATTAAACTGTCCTGGTTGAACGAACCGTCTTTGAAACCATCTACGATCTGGTTGATATTCTTGCCGTTGATGTATTGGCTCAGATAAGCTAAGTTCACCGGCGCCGCTACATCCAGACGCATCGTGCCGTGGATGTTCCAGGCCTCCGTGTTGGCATCGATCGCCAAGTCACGGCTGTCCAAACCGGCGTAAGCTGTTCCCAACAGGAATTTTAACTTACCGCCGACCGTCCATTTCTCGTTGATCTTATGACTGTAACCGGCACCTATCTCGGTATAAACCGACCCACCGGCACTGATACCGCCCAGGTCAATCGTGTTGATACCGCCCGTCAGGTCCTTCATACCGCCGTCGAAGACAAAGTCAAAAATCGACTTCGGCAGGGTAGCACCTACCGATGCTCGCTCGTTGATACCGATGGTAAGAAATCCGTTCTCCTTGATACGGAAGCCCATGTTCAACAGACCTAACGTGGTCTCGCCGTTCATCAGCGTCATCGATCGTATCTGGCGCAGGAACTTCGCCTTGTCTGCATTCGGATGCAGCGGTGTGATCGTCTTGCCCGTTACGGGATCGACAAAGAAGATATCCTGGATCGTTAAGGAGTTATCCCCTATACCGTACGACATCCAGCCTAACGGACTGAAGTTGATAAATCCTCTGCTCACCGGTTGGAAAGCCGGGTTGATGGTATGACGCATAGGTGCGTTCTCCAGGAAATAGAGCGTCGTCACCTGCTGGGCACTCGCACTCAGCGTCATTATTGCCACAAGGGCTGCAAATAGAATCTTTTTCATCGTTCAGCCCTCCTTATTTTTTATCTTTTGAGAAATCCAAAATCGCATCCACACTTGCCGACAGACCGAGTTTGACGGTCAGTCCCTGGTCGTCCGTCAGACGGATGTTCTCCAGACCCTTGCTGTACGCTTCCTGCAGCGACTGATCGTCTATCTGCGCGTAATAAGCGATCTGCTTGATCTTCGGGAACAGGTTTAACTCCGCTTGGCTCAGGTTTGCAAAAATAGTGGTCTCACCCGGCGTCTTCGGAACCCAGTTACCCGATTCTTTGACGTATGTCGGCGCTTGCAGCTTCACTGTATCCTCCGGGAAGAGCAACAACGGCTTGGTGTTATCCTCCGGATCCATGATGATCTGCCCGGCTGCGTCCAGGCAACGGAAATATACCTTCAGATCCACCGGAATCTGGTTCTTGGCATGCAGCACGGCATTCACATCCGTCGCCTTGAGCGTGTCGATGATCTTCACGTTGTTCAGCAACGAGTCGATGCTGTACTTGCTGATGTCGATATCCTTGATCGTATCTTCATAAACCACCTTCAGACCCTCGTTGAAGATCATCGGCAGTTGGCAGATAGCCTCGATACGGATACTCGTGTTCGGCGTGATACGGATCTGCGGAGTCATCTGGTAGTTGAAGTCCAAGTTGAACTTATAACCCAATCGCTGCGGCATGTTCTGGAACAGGATGTCGATATGACCGCGTTCCGGATCCTTGTCAAACGGAATCATCATGTTCGTCGTCGAATCACCGATCGCACTCGTGATGGGATCCAGATACTCATGACTCTGGAACTGACGGTGGAAATCCTGCTTGGTCTCCGTTCCGTATTTGAAGGTAGCATACCGTTTGGTACCGTTGATATCCTCTGCGTACAGGTAATCACCGTCCACTTTCAGGGCACCCGCTACCTGCGTCACAATGAACATATCGATCTTCGGATCCGCAAACGGCAAATTGGAGCGGCTGATGAAATCCAGTGCTCCCCAGGTGTCACTCAAGTTAATCTCGCTCTCGTCATACATATCTTTGGAGCGGATGAAACGACCCCAGATCGCTTTGTAGTCGATAAACTGAACACCGAGTTTGTATTTGAAACCGGCGTCTTCGGGGATATCCACTTGCTGACCTGCCGGAACGGTGAAGGTGAAATGGATCACGAAGTTACAGGAATCGATCACTTGACCTACCACGTACTGACCGGCAGCGTTCTTGGCCATCAGGTTGATGGTGAACTTATCCACCGCCGTCGGGATGTTCCGGTTGTAACCGTAGTTATCGCGGTTCTTGTCGTACACCACCATCGTGTTTCCTGCCGGACGACGAATCTGGTCGCCTAAGTCCAAGGTCACCTGATCAATCCATTCCCATTCCAAGGGCAGGTTGTTGGTGTTAATGATGGAGTTGAAACTGGCCGTCTCGATTAACGCACTGTCCAGACGCTCTTTGTCCAGCGAGTCCGGATGGTTGATCCCCTTTAACTTCAACGGCATGTCGAAATCCAGCGTCACAGGATCGCCGGTACCGATGATGCGCTTGTTGCTACCGATCATGACCGCCGCATCAATCTTCTCGTACACATTGAGGTTTAATTGCTTCTCCGAGATGTACTTCGCCAGGTCCACCTGGTGGAAGTTACGGGCGATGTTAAATGTGTCCTTCCATGTGATCACACCTTTGTTATTCAGCGAGTCCACATAGAAATTGCCGACACCGGCACCAAAGAAATCACCGATGGATGCATAAACGCTTCCTACCGGCAACGCCAAGCCCAACTCGACCTCTGCTTTGGGATCGATGTTACCGAAATCCAAATCGGAATGGCAACTCGATAACAACGCACCCAATACAACCGCTAACAGGCTTGCGTGTAATGATTTAAAATGCATAGTATCTATAGATTTTGTTTGTTTTTGCTAAATCGGGCGCAAAATTACAAAAAAAATCTGATATATGCAAATTTATTTCAATAAATTTATCGGATAAGGTAAATTTTCTCGGTGGCACGTGTGTCGGCGGTGTACAGCCAACGCAGATATTCCCGTTTTTCGGTCTCCGTTTCCAACTGGCCGTTCGCCTTTAGCCATTCGCCGTTTTCGTCGATATAGACGTGTTTCCATTGTCCACCTTGCGCCTTATGGCAGGTCACGCAATAGGCGAATCGAACCTGCAACGCATTATAATACGGGGATTCGTAGATGCGTTTAATCAACTCTTTCTTGTTCTTTATCTCCGGATAGTCCTCGGCGATGCGGCTGAACAGTTCTCGCTGCAGCGTGTAGTTGGCTTCCGGACTATCGGTTGTTAAGGTGTCTAACCATACCAAGGCCTCGATCTCCCAACTGTAATCCACCGACCGCAAGGCCGCTTTGGCGAAATGAAAACCGTATAGTTCATGGGAATGATACAGGCGTTCGATCTCAAACATATCGCCATTGGCGATAAACTCTAAATCCTCATACTCCTGTGCCCAGAAATAGTTGTTTTTCGTTACCATGATCCGGTCACCGTTCGACAGTTCATCCTCTTTCCACAGCACTCTCGCCCGAACACCCCCGTTATACAGGTTCGTCGTCTTGTTACTCCGTGCGATGATCAGCGTCTCTTCGGCACCCACTGTCCGCCAACTGTCCTCTATCGTCTCGATCAGCGCTTCCCCCGGCACCCGAATGATATCTTTATTCGGAGTAATCGAAAAATCTCCAATCTCCAATTTCCAATCTCCAATCTTCTCCCTTATCCGCGTCGCTTCACTCAGTATTCCGCTGTCCAAGGCCTGACGTGCCACCTGTGTCAATTGGTAATTGGTAATTTGTAATTGGTAATTGGCCATAAAGTCGGCATCCAGCGCAGGACTCAACGAACTGCCTACCGGCGGTAACTGCGCATCGTCGCCCAAGAGGAGTAGGGAACAACCTTGACCGCTATACACGTACTTCACCAGATCGTCCAACAGACATCCGCTACCAAAGGTAGGATTATCCCGATTACCGCTTAACATCGAGGCCTCATCGACGATGAAAAGGGTGTTGCGGTGTAAGTTATCGGATAAGGCAAACGCGTCCGAACCTAACTGCCGTTGCCGGTAGATCTTCTTATGAATGGTATATGCCTGCCGTCCGGAATAACGGCTCAGCACTTTGGCTGCTCTACCCGTCGGTGCCAGTAGCACACACGGCTGCTTCAAACCTTCCAATGCCCGAACCAACGCACTCATCACGCTCGTCTTACCCGTTCCGGCGTAACCGCGTAAGATAAACGCTTTACGGGCTTCACGGCTGATGATGAACGCACCTAAGGCATCCAACAATCCCGCCTTCTCCGCATTCGGTTCAAACGGCAATTCCGCCTTAATTCGGTCAATTATGAAGTTTTCTAACATGCAATTAGCAATCAAAAATCACAAATTACAAATTTTTTTTGAAAAAAACTTGTGTGTTTCAAAAAAATGTTGTACCTTTGCAGCCGATTTCTACTCAGGGTCCCCAAATAATTTTAATTTTTGGGGCAAGCGTAGAACAAAACGAAGCGTCATTGAGCGACTTTGTCGCGAGTCACGCAAGTTTTAGTTTAAGCACAGAGCAAGTCCTATACGACCAGCTCCCTCTGAATTCCCCCAGGTCTTGACCGAAGCAAGGGTAGGAGGTTGTAGCGGTGCGATGTAGTCAGCTTGCTCTTTTTTTTATTTTCCAATCTCCAATATTCAATCTCCAATCGGATTTCCGAAAATCGTGTATTTTACGCCATTTCGAATAATAATAATCTGCCCATTCTCTATCCTCTTTACACTTTCCACTTTCCACTTTCCGCTTTCCACTCCCGCCGGCTGCATGTTATACGCTGCCCAGGCGTCGGGGATACCGTAACCCATCTTATTTCCGGTGTCGTAGTTCGGATATAAATGTGCTGAACGGATGATCCGTTCCCGGATCTGCATTGCGTTCTCGTTCGGTAAAGCGGACCATAAAGCGGCGGCCATACCTGCTAATAGGGGTGTCGCAAAACTCGTTCCGTTACTTCGCACAATACTTCCGTTCGGATAGATCAAGGTAGCCTGCACACCTACCGCACACACCTCCGGTTTGATACGTCCGTCGGAAGAAGGTCCGTAACTGGAGAAACTGCCGGCAAGACTGTCCACACTTACGGCTCCTACCGTCAGCACACTGTCCGCATCCGCCGGCGCACTGATCGTGCCCCACGATCCGTTACCTTCATTACCGGCTGCTACGCACACGAGCATACCTTTCCGTGCCGCGATAGTCGCTGCTCTACTTACACGCATCGTCTTGCCGTCCAGGTCCGTGTATTTGTTCAAATCCCATTCGTCGTTATCGAATTGCGCGTAACCCAATGAAACGGAGAACACGTTCACTCCTAACGAGTCCGCTTTCTCCAAGGCCGCCACTAAGTTATCCATCTCCTTCGGACTCTCCGGCTCATCTTCTTCCGACCGCATCAGGTAATAATCGGCCTTCGTGGCTGCACCGTAGAAGCCATCCGTGATACCCGAGATCGTGCTTAAGCACTCCGTGCCGTGCGTTCCCGTAGAACCGTAGAAATCATCGGCATCGTCCGTGAAGTCAAAATGACCCAACTCCTGCGTCTGACGGAAACAGGATAGGGTGTTGGCGTTGTAAAAACCGCCGTCACAGATGGCCATCAGGATCCCTTGACCTTCATATCCCGCCGCATGTAACGGTAGCAGGTTATACGTGGCTAACTGATCGTCCGTCCAATCGCCGGTCTGTGCTCTGTCTTCTGTCAGTGAAACGGTCGGTGCTCTTCTAAGTCGTTTCGGCCCATAGATAGACCCGCTGTTATCCCGTGTCTTCTCCACGCCGCTCACAAAACGCCACGTTGCCACTTCCGCTGCCTGCGCATCACTCATCTCCACCGTTGCACCGTTGAACCAACGGCTCGTATGATGGATCGTCGCACCGAATGTACGCAGACTGTCCAGATACGCACTATCCACCGGATAATCCAGCTCATCCGTCGGGATGTTCCATTTGTCGCGCTGTTCCTGCGCACGCTCACTCAGACTCGGCTCACCCGTCATCGGCTTGCCCGTAAACATCACAAAGAAGATGTTCAGTAGGATCATCAAAAACTTAATCATTCAAATCTCCAATTTCCAATATCAAATATCCAATTTCAACGTCAGTTGAACCACATTTTCAACATGTTGGGTATGCGGAAACATATCCACCGGTTGCACTTTCTCCACCTTGTATTGTTTGTCCAGCAGTGCCAGATCCCGTGCCTGCGTCGCCGGGTTGCAACTCACATAGACGATCCGTTTCGGTGCCGCATGCAGGATCACATCCACCACATCCTCATCCATTCCGGCACGAGGCGGGTCGGTGATGATGACGTCCGGTCTGCCGTATTGGGCCACAAACGCGTCATTGAGCACTTTCTTCATGTCGCCGGCGAAGAACAGGGTGTTCTCGATCCCGTTGATCTTCGAGTTCACTTTCGCGTCCTCAATGGCTTCCGGTACGTACTCGATACCGATCACCTGCCGCGCCTGCCGACTCACGAAATTGGCGATCGTGCCTGTTCCGGTATAGAGGTCGTAAACCAAAGGTTTCTCCTGTAACCCCTCACCCGTAACCGGTAACCCCTCAAAAGCAAAATCCCGTGCCACTTTGTATAGTTCATACGCCTGCTCGGTGTTCGTCTGGTAGAACGATTTGGGACCCACTTTGAACTGCAAGCCCTCCATCTCTTCCATGATATAATCCTGTCCGAACCATACCTTCACCTCCTGGTCGCCGATCGTGTCGTTGAACTTCAGGTTCTCCACGTACAGCAGCGCAATGATCTCCGGGAACGAGTTATGGAGGAAATTTAATAAATCTCCAATCTCCAATTTCCAATCTTCAATTGGTTCTCCAAAGGAGACCACCAGCATCATCTCCCCTTTATGGTTATTGCGCAGCATCAGTGTGCGCAGCAGTCCCTGATGGGTATGCTCGTTGTAGAACGTCAGCCCGTGTTCCTTTGCGTACGCACGCACGCTATTCCTTATACGATTATTAATATCCGGCATCAAGTGACATTCCTCGATATCCAGCACCTTGTCAAACGCATTCGGAATATGAAAACCGATACCGTACGTTAACTCATTCATTCGTTCACTCGTTAACTCTTTAAACGCTTCCATCGGAAGCCATTTCCGGTCTGCACACGTGAACTCGAGTTTATTCCGGTATTCATAGATATGCTTGCTGCCTAAGATCGGCGATATCTCCGGTAACTCGATCTTGCCGATTCGCGTCAGGTTATCGACGATCTGCTGCTGTTTGTATTTGAGTTGCTCCTCGTAGGGCAGGATCTGCCATTTGCAGCCGCCGCATACACCGAAATGCTTGCATTTCGCTTCACACCGCACCTTACTCGGTTCCACGATCCGGATCACTCGCGCCTCCATGAACGAGTGTTTCTTCTTCGTCACCTGCAGATCCACGATGTCTCCCGGCACGCAGTTCGGCACAAAACACACGATCCCGTCTTGTGCTACCCGTAACCCCTCGTCTGTAACCGCTAACCGAGTAAGCGCCTTTCCTTCCGCCGCTACCCCCGTGATCTCCACATTCTCAATAATCGGTAAATTCTTCTTTTTCATAAACCTAAACCTTTGCGCCTGCAAAGGTACAACAAATATTTGAAATACACAAGATTTTCTTGGAAAATAATCGTTTTTTTTAAAATAAGAAGATTTTCCAAAGAAAGTTAAGCTTACTTAAAGTTTTTGCTGAAAAGACTTGTTATTTGCGCGATTGTGCGACTGTACCTTTGCAGCGGATACATCTGGCTATAGCACAATCGAAAGGTTGTGCTTTTTTTATGTGCGGTTAAGCATCGATCGATTCTCCGGTAAGTTGGGCATAGAGTTCAAGACCTTTGGCGGTGAGGCGGTATGCTTGTTCTGGTTTGTGGGGTACGGCTGTGTAGGCAAAGTCGATCAGACCACGTTCCCAACACGGTTTCTGGTAGTTATATACGAAGATACAGCGGCTCTTCTGACGCAATCCTACGTCTGCAACCAACTGACGGCGGGGTAAGATTTTCTTGCCCAGAGCGAGAACCAGTTTCTGTACGCGCAAATCTTCCTTGCTCAACGGTTTCTGCCGTTCTTGGGTGATTGCAGGCATATTGGAGGATTTCTCTTCGTGCTCCATTTTCGGATGTTGAATGGTTATTTCCTGATTGGGAGAGGAGAAGTAGAACATGTTGAGAATGACGGGCTTACGGCCTCTATTCTCGCCACGATGGATCGTACCGATGACTTCTACCAGCGCTTCACCCTCGTGGAACGTTTTCTCAGAACCATCTTGGCAGACGATGGTTAACTCACCCTGCTGCACGATGCCATAGTTAACGACGGTATGATGATGCCAACCGGTCTTGGCACCGACAGGAAAATCCAAGCGAATGACGCGTAACTCAGGCTTTCCTTTTGGGAAGTCAGGCAGACTGGCACCATCCCAACTCTGCGAGGTACGGATCAGTTCAGTAGTCTTAATAGCCATATTATTTTCAATTTTCGGGTGCAAAGGTACAAAAAATTATTGACTTGTGCAAGAGAATGAAGAAAAAAAGATACAAGCCAAGGCGTTTTTGTTGAGAAAAAGAATACAAGCCATGAGGGGGGAGCTTGTATTTATTTATTTGATGGAGGACGGTTGATACTATAAAAAGATACAAGCCCAAAGAGATAGCTTGTATTTATTTTTCGGATGGAGGAGTGTTGATGCTCCCAAAAAGATACAAGCCAAAAGGGAGGACAGGAATAGGAACAAGGAAATGTTCATATTATCATCAAAAGTTATCGCCAAACTGTATCAAAATTTGCAAATCTTCCGCAAAAACACAAATAAATTTGTGTATATGAAATATTTTTTGTACCTTTGCAGTCGATTTGAACGTACAATGCGTCTAACGTATGAACGATAATGCTTATATAGTAGCATTCCGCTCTAATGATCAGCGAAGCATTTCTCTTTTCTATGCTCAGCATAGAGACGTTTTCATTCGCGATATAGGAAAGTATTATCGTATTATTAATTCCGACCTTATCTCCGAAATATATCAAGAGTCCGTTATCCGTCTTTGGAAAAATATCCAAGAAGGGAAATTGACAGAATATAACCTGACTACCTCTCTTGCCGGCTATTTGTTTAGCATAGGTAAATATGTGGCATTGGAAGTTTTTCGCGGGGAGGGTATTCGTTTTGAAAAGCCTGTCGAGGATTCGGAAGGTGAAATCGCCAAAAAGGATTCTATTGCCGAAGACTGGTTATGGCGTGAGACTGAACGTGAATCAGCCGTGCGTAAAGCCGTTTATAAGATGGGTGAACCTTGCTCACCATTATTATTGTCGTTCTATTGGGATAAGTTATCATGGGAAAATATTGCTGTGCTCTTGCACTATAAGGATGCCAATAGCGCTAAGACCCAGAAATATAAATGTATTCAGAAACTCAAAGCTCAATTTGTATAGTTATGACGAATCTTGAACGCACAAAATTGATCGATAAGTACCTCTCGCGTGAAATGACAGAAGAGGAACAAATGGACTTTGAGAGGTTACTTTCGGAGGATAAGTTGTCATATAATGATAAACTAAACCTTCGAGAGGAAATGAAAGTACAGCAAGAGATAGAATCCGCTATCCAAGAACGTGGTCTTCGTGAAATGCTTCATGCAGAAGAGACTAAGATTAGAAAGAAAAAACGCATAAGAAGAATCACTCTTTGGTCATTAGGAAGCGGTAGTGTAATTACAGCCATCGCTGCCGTTATGTTACTGCTATTTGTGTCAAAATCGATAGTCAGCCACATGCAGGATCTTAGTTCGCAGTATATATCGCAGTGGGAACTTAGCGACATTCGTGGCGGAGATGAATATGGAGAATCATTGAATAATGCCATTGCCCTGATGCAGGAAGATAAATGGGATGAAGCAGGCGCGATCATCGAAGGAGTATTCTGCCAAACAGGAGTTGAACAAGAAGAATATGCTAAAGAGATTCATGAATTCGCAGAATGGCTTAAAGCAATATGGCTTATGCATGAAGGTAGTGAATCTGAAGCAAAAGATTTACTGCAAAAGATAGCAGAAAGCGATAGCTATTATAGCGATCAAGCTTCCGAAATGTTAGAACAACTATAACAAACAATACACTATGCAAAAGCACGTATTACTTAGCATTTTACTTTGCGTAACGCTTATGGCGTATAGTCAAAGTCCGTATGATCCACGCACTTCTCGTCAGCCGTCCGAGTGGTCCGGAACAGGATGGGCGCTCAATAATGGTTATATCGTTACGAACCACCATGTGGCCAACAATGCTCGTACTATCGTTCTTAAGTTTGCACAGGATGATAATGTAGTAGAATATACGGGTGAGACAGTTCTGATGGATGAGGAGCATGACCTGGCCATTATTAAGATAAATGATTCAAAGTTCAAAGGATTCGGTGCGCTTCCATATGCGGTTAAGACAGCTTTAGCTGATGTGGGAGAGAATGTGTTTGTTCTTGGCTATCCAATGACAACTACTATGGGTGACGAGATTAAACTGACAACCGGTATTATCTCTTCTCATTCGGGATTTGAAGGCAATAAAGCACAATATCAGATCTCCGCTCCTGTGCAACCCGGCAATAGCGGTGGACCGTTATTTGATGAGGAAGGAAACGTAGTGGGCATTGTAAATGCAAAGCATACCGGCGCTGAAAATGTGAATTATGCTATCAAGGCGCAACATCTGCAAAACCTCGTTAATCAACTGCCGGACAAAGCAGGTGTATTACCTACCAACAATACGATATCTTCACTTAATCTGCCTCAGAAGGTAAAGAAGGTAAAAGGATTAGTTTGCTTTATTTATTGTTCTACTCGTGGCGAAACTCCTCAGTCTGCCAATCCTAAATATGGTGCACCAAAAGTGCCGCAAGGAAACAAGATTGTAGATCGTCCATATGTGGATTATACCCGTTCCGAGAATGCTCGTATTCTTAAGGTAACGATTACGGATAAAGAAACCATCATCGATATGTCTGATAATAATGAGACGCGAGGTGGTTATTTCCAATGGATGAATGTAGATCCCAACACAGTCATTGTAGTTGGCGGTCAAGAGTACAAACTCAAGAAAGCAGAAGGTATTGCCATTGCTCCAAATAAAACCAATTTCAGCCGCAATGGTGAGACCAAGACGTTCACACTCTATTTCCCTGCTATCCCCAAAAGCACCACGTCTTTCAATCTAGTTGAGCCGGGGAATAGCGAATGGAAATTCTATGGTATATCATTAAAAGAGTATTAATATGAAGCGTTCGATTTTCTTTATAATTGCCTTATGTGCAGTTCTCTCTGCGCAAGCCATCACTAAGCGAGCTTTAGTTATTGGCATTGGTGCGTATCCCGAATCAAACGGCTGGAAACAAATCAATGGTGATAAAGATATCCCCATGGTCGAGGAGATGTTAACGGTTAACGGCTTCGAAAAGAAAAACATAGTTGAACTGAAGAATGAACAAGCTACCTGCGCTGCTATAAAGAAGGAACTCGAGAAACTTATCTCGAAATCGCAAGCAGGAGACTATGTCTATATCCATTTCTCCGGACATGGTCAGCAGATAACCGATTTGAATGGAGATGAAGAGGATAATTATGATGAGGCGTGGATACCCTACGATGCACAATTCGCGTATGCTAAAGGCAAATATGAAGGTCAGAATCATTTGATTGATGATGAATTGAACCTTTATCTTCATCGTATCCGTGAAGAAGTTGGTGCAACTGGCAAGATAATAGTAGTTGCTGATGCTTGCCATAGTGGGGGAGGAAGTCGTGCTGATGAAGAGGCGGCAGAAGATTATGTGGTACGCGGTACTTCAGACAATTTTGTTATTCCTAATCCAAAGACAGTAGTATCACCGACATCCCATCCTGTTGAATGGACCTTTATCAGTGCATGTAAGCCATACCAGAGTAATTATGAATATAAAGGGAATGGTTCTCTTACTTATGCTTTATACCAATACCGCGCCAATTTCTCTACACTCTCTGCTAAGCAGATTCGTCAGAAAGTGGGATCTTGTATTGCCGATATCATTCCTTTTACACAAACTCCAGTATTAGAGGTTACTTCCGGTAAGGAAATAGACATATTTTTATAAACTAACAATAAATTGTTTAACTTTAAAACATCAATCGTTATGAAGAAAGTATTATTTTTCTCCGTTGTTGCACTGAGTGCGATGATGGTATCATGTTGCAAAAACGAAGCAGCATCTGAACAATCAGAACAAAAGGCAGCTATTGAGGGCGTAGCATCGCAAGACATCTCGGCTCTTCGTGTGGCTATGGATCTGGCTAAGTATGGTTATGAGGCAGAATCGCCTTCGGCTTTAATTGAGGCTGCTAACATCCTCGCATCTACTCCTACTCAAGCATTAGAAGCATCTATTGAACAAGGCGCAGAGAATGCAAACGAGACAGAGAAGGTAGGTAAAGTACAACTTGTTCCGGCTAAACTCATCGCTGATGCTCGTGAACTCACGGAAGATGCGCATCTGCTTGCGATGGCGGACAAAGTATCTGCTAAACTGAATGCACAAGCAGAGGGCACTCGTGGCGCTATGGGTGGTCCGAAGTATGATTATGGAAGAGTTTCTGCACATAGCTACACGTACTATAATCAAAAATTCTGGGCTGATGAGATTGCAGAAGTTGCTGTATCCGGAGATGGTGACACCGACTTGGATCTCTATGTATATGACGAGAATGGAAATCTGATTGCTTCGGACACCGACTACACAGACGACTGCTATGTTCGATTCTACCCAGCATGGACAGGTCTCTTCCGTATTAAGATTGTAAACCGCGGTGGTGTTTACAATAACTACGCTATTGCTACGAACTAATCAGTTAGTTTCATTTTAGTATGCCTACCACTGATAGCAATGGCTGTTGGTGGTAGGCCGTGTTTTAAAATGCCAGCAAAGGGACGAGGTCGTTTACAATTAGCAGGAGAAGGCATAGCATATTTATTATCAAGCAAAGCGTCTTCTCCTTTTAGAGGTCTATCTCTTGAATATTGGGCATATGTTCCTTATGTCACGGATGAAGATTATATAATTATTGGGTCATTACTAGCTAATAACCCCAATCCGTTTTCAAAATGGCAAATTCGTAAGATAATAAAATATGCCAAAGAAGTTTTAAGATGAAGTTAGTAGTTAAAATCATAGAAATAATGGAATCGAAATTTTCTTGTTCTTTGCCATATCTTTATCGATATGTAAAGTTAGATAGTGCTAAGCGTTTTCTTGAGAATCACTGTCTATATTTAGCAAATCCATTAAAATATAATGATCCTTATGAAGGACAAGTTAATGTTGTAGGCACAAGTAGTGATGAGAAAAAATACAAGTATCTTAAAAATACTTTAGAACCAATACTTGGTGAATATGGAGTAACTTGCTTCAGTACGTCATGTGATAATATACTAATGTGGGCATATTATGCAGATGATCAAAAAGGCATTTGCATAGAATTTGATCCTTCTAAGGATGATTTGGTATTTGACAATGTTCGTCCAATTTCATATAAAGAGAATTTACCTGCACTTCATGTTCATACCGAAATGCCCAATATTGATGAGATACTTACAACAAAATCCGTCGTATGGCAGCATGAACATGAATATCGTATAATCAAAAAGGGAATGGCTGAATGCTTAATTACTATGAATCCTCAAGCCATTAAAAGCATTATATTGGGATGTAACTCGGCTCATTTTTATGACGAAGAGGACAAAAACGCAAAGATAATACTTGACATCTTTGAGATATTGAAAAGGCCAGAATATGAGCATGTTAAAATTCAACAAATTCAAGTTGGTATAGACCGATATAGATTATCTGTTGCTGAAGTCCCGTTCTTTGTATGCCAAAAAGGAAATATGATAGAAATTGTATCTCTAAAGCATCAAGTATTACATATACAAACAGACGATGATAACCCTATTCCAAAATATCATGCGATTGCTTATAAATGGGAACGAGTTGTACTGGATTTAGACAAAGGTAAATATTGCATAATGAATGATACCGACAAAGGTGCTATTCGATTCGAATATAAATAAAAATGAAACGTCTCCCTCTAATATTATTAATTCTCGCAAATAGTGTTCTGCTATTTGCGCAGTCATCTATTTCTAATTTATACAAACAATGGATGATAGAGGATATAAATAAAGGGTGTTTTGAGAAAGCTGCAGAGGAAATGCTTCACGTAGAAGATTGGACGTTTGTAGATAAAAAGAATTCATGGATCAACGTAGATAATGCCTTTAACTTCATCTCTTATTTAGACTCAATGTCTATTGAAAAAGCATATAGAGATAAATTTCGGCTATATATTGCACATGAATTAGATCATCTTTACGATAGAAATAATGATTATATATCAAGTATATCATACCTTGAGAAATCCCTTGAAATAAAAAGGGATGTAATTGGTGTAGAGAACGTTGATTATGTCGTAACTTTGCACTATATTGGTACTTTATGTTTTCTTGCTAATTTATACGATCAGGCTATAAGTTACTATAGGACAGAGCTGGAAATCATAATGCCCCTTTTACGTCTATACGATGAGGCTTTTGAAGTGTATGGTTTGCGGGATAATTTTAACACCCTTCTTCAACAAGTTTATGGTTATCTTGCGGATTCATATAGTGCGAAATGGAATTTCGATATGGCTGCATATTATTATTTACAATACCTTGATTTAAGTAAAAAGATGTTTGGAGATCAATCTAACGAATATATAAGATCACTCGTTAGCGTGGGAAACTGCTATATATTTAAGGAGAATTATGAAGTGGCAGAAGAGTATGTAACCAAGGCTTTGGATGTATATCAGACTTCAAGGTTAGAAAATGACACAACATTAAAATCTATTCTATATGCGTTAGGAAATATATATTCCGAAGAAGGGAATTTTGACAAGGCCAAAGACTTGTATACCCGGTCTATAGAATTATGCAAAGATGACTTGAATCAGTATATGCATATATGTCTGCTAGATGCTTTGGGGTGGAGCTATTACAAGATGAAGGACTACAATAGCGCGATTTTGTATGGTGGAAAAGCAGTTGATATAATTCTCCGTGAAAGCGCAGAGATAAAGTATGCTAATGCCGCTATATATCGCAGATTACTTCTCCATGCATGTAACAATATAGGAATATATTATGTTGAAAACAACGATTATGAAAATGCCGAGAAAATATTCAATAGTTTTAACGATTCTATCTATAGGGATATTTATGGCCTAGATCATATTGAGCACTTAAATTTAATTTCAAATATAGGATGGTTCAAGTTAATAACAGGAAATTATGATGAAGCTGAACGTTATTTAAATTATGGCGTAAATAAATATAAAGAACTATTAGGTGAAAATCATGTGTATTACCTATTCTCATTAAAAAATTTAGGTCGGCTTTATGGCGAGAAAGGGGATGTTAAGAGAGCTTTGAACTATTATGACTTGGCATACGAAAAAATCAAGCATAAATACATGGTTTCGATCGATTACATGAGTGAGAATCAACGGAGTAGATATCTAACTACACTAATGGATGATTTTCATAGTGTGATTCATAAATTTGTTTACATCAGCGATATCAATTATTATCGAAAATCATGCTTTCTATACGAAGATGAACTCTTCTTTAAAGGGCTTCTTTTAAACTCGTCCGAAGCCGTAAAAAGATCGATATATGAGAGTAATGACACAACACTTATTAGCCAATGGCAAGAACTAACAAGCGAAAAGCAGATAATAACTACGATACAAGAGAAAGATCCTCAATCTCCTTATATTGCGGAACACCAAGAGCGAGCAGAACAACTTGAGAAAGAAATAACAAAATCAAGTGCGGCATATCGCAAGAATCAAGCAATGTGGCAAATCACATGGGATAGCGTTCGAAATCGCCTTTCTTCTAATCAAATCGCAATCGAGTACATGGTTGCGCCTTTGAATGATGACTCCACAATGTATTGCGCCTTACTCCTTCGCGACACTTGTTCTTATCCAATCATGATTCCTCTTTTCGAAGAAAAAGAAGTGCAACCTCTCGCGAATGCCAAAACGAAAGGCGAATTCGCCCCGGATAAGGTATATGACTATGCCGCGAATGGCAAGGAACTTACAGCAAAGATTTGGAGCAAAATTATGCCGTATATCAAGCCTGGCGAGACCGTATATTTCGCCCCTTCCGGCCTACTGCATCAATTAGCAATAGAGGCTCTGCCGTATGATAGTACGCATACGATGGCTGATGTGTATAACATGGTGCGTCTATCTTCCACTCGCGAAATAGTGATGCATAAGAATGATCACCACTATACTACTGCCACACTTTATGGTGGCATACAATATGATGTGAATGCTGATACGCTTCTGGCAGAAAGTCGTCGATATGCGCAGGATGAATTATTGGCATCTCGTGGCATAGAAGACGATACGCTTGATCGCGGTGATATTAAATATCTGGCATGGACAAAAACAGAAGTAGAGGACATTAACAATCTGCTACAGAAGAACAAACTCAAAGTAAAGCTATATACTGCCACGAGTGCCAACGAAGAATCATTCAAAGCATTAAGTGGTAAGCATCAGAATATCCTTCATATTGCTACGCATGGTTTCTTCTGGACCGATTCTACTGCGCAGAAGAAAGACTATTTCACGCAAAGGATGATGCCGTTTGGTAATGATCGACCGGCGCCTCCGAGTATTGATCCGCTTAATCGCTGCGGTCTGCTCTTTGCAGGCGCTCAAACCGCCTGGAGTGGACATAGTGCCGATTTGACGGAGGGTGTCCAAGATGGCATTCTTACCGCTAAGGAAATATCTCTGCTCGATCTTCGCGATGCAGATCTTGTTGTTCTCTCTGCATGCGAAACGGGTAAGGGTGAGATTACCAGCGATGGCGTCTTTGGCCTGCAACGAGCCTTCAAACAAGCCGGAGCACAAACTATCATCATGTCGCTATGGCCAGTGAATGACGAATCTACGCAACTCCTGATGACCGAATTCTATCGCAATTGGATTACCTACCATCAATCCAAACGCGAGGCCTTCCGTAATGCCCAAAACACCGTCCGTTCCAAATACGAAGAACCATATTATTGGGCAGGGTTCATTATGCTGGACTAATAGAATACAATCACATATGAAAGAGCAGAGTTTTGGTCTCTGCTCTTTTTTTTATGCACTTTTTTCAAAAAAAATGATACACCTAGGTTACTTTTGCAAATTTTGATACATATATTAGTAAAGAACTTTAAAAATTTAAAAGTATGAATGCACTTGGAATTATTCTTATGATTGTCGGCGGAGCCATTTTTGCCGCAGGTGAGGGAAACAATTTCCTTCTGATTATAATTGGCATTGTTATTAATATTTTAGGCATCGGATTGCTAATCGGTGCTTAAATAAGCGTAATAATTATTTAAACATAAGTCATATGAAACAGAAAATTTTACTGGTCGCAGCCGCCATCATGTGCTGCACGATGAGTTTTGCGAAAACTCTACAACAACCCGAGTCGTATAACTACCAGAGAGGTATTGAACTGCTTCGGTCTGACCAGATCGCTGAGGGTATAAAATATCTTGAAAAAGAGCTACAACAAGAGCCAAAGAACGGATATGCTGAGGCCTGGTTAGCTGCGGCATACTCAGAGAAGAAGGAAAAAGGAACAGCCCTGCATTTCGTTGAAGAGGCACTGAAACATCTTCCGAAATCCGACAAGTATTATCGCGCATGGACTTATTCCATAAAGGGCCGTCTTTATTTGGAAATGGCAGACACAACGCAAGCAGTATCGTGCTTTACGCAGGCCATAAAGATCGAACCTCAAAACGAAGAGTGGTATGAGTATCGCGGTTTCCTCTATCGAGATATGAAACAGTGGAATAAGTCAGATGCCGACTTCCGTCAGTACATTAAACTTACCCCCGGTCTCATTCGTGGAAATTTCTATCTTGGCAGGAACTTGTTCCTGCAAGAAAAATATGAAGAAGCCCTTGAACAATATCAATATGCGCATAGATTGGCAGAACGCGCATTCATTTATAGCGCAATGGCGGAGGTGGAAATTAAATTGGGCAAATATGAGGACGCAGCTAACCATATCATTGAAAGTCTTAAAATAGAGTCATTTGATGATACGAGTATGGACATCCTAAAAACCAATAATGATGCGGAGTTCTTAGAACTGCTTATGCAGAGGTTTTATGCGCAGACATTGGCTAATCCGAATGTGATAGATTGGTATCTATATACGATGTATGTGCAACGCACACAGAAAGATTTCGAGAACGCTATCCGTACTTGCCGGAAAGTGCAGACTATTAATCCGGATGCTTATTTTGATGATTACATGGCTGATCTCTATTGCGACATGGGTGATTGGAGTAATGCGTTGAAATATCAAAACAAAGCTGTTGAGAGTGATTCTACGAATATCGGATACCGTTTTTCAAGGGCATATACCTATAGCGAAATGGATAGTATAAACCGGATGTATGATGATATTAACTATTTGATTAATCAGCATCCTGATGATGCGAGACTGTATTTTGCACGAGCCGGTTTCAATCTGTTCCATGGAAATTATGCGAGTGGAGTAGAGGACTATAGTACTGGTCTTGCCTTTGAAAACAGCAATGATTGGGAACGTTACATGCGAGGCCGGTGTTATGAAGCACTCGGACAAAAGGATAAAGCGAACAAAGACTATTTACATGTTGAAACAAACACAAAACGTCCGGAAGTTCGTATGTTCGTAAAAGCTTCCCTTGGTAAGAAAGATGAGGCTATGGCTCTTGCTGATAGTTTACTAATGGCAGACACTACCGAGTATCGCTATAACGTAGCGTGTGTATATGCTTTGCTCGGAGAAAAAGAGTTGGCTTTGTTGGAGTTGGAAAAAGAATTGAAGGCGGGATATGTACGTTTCACTCATCTGCGTCTGGATCCGGATTTGCAGAGCTTGCCGGGGGATGAACTGGAAGTGCTTATTCAGAAGTATGAAGCAATCGCTAAAGAGCGTATTGAGAAATTCAATGAGGTAGAGAAAAAGAATCAAGGCGAAGAGCGAGTTGTGGAAATTCCATTCACCGCAGCCAATGGTGTCACTAAGGTCGATTGCACGATCAACGGTCTACCGCTTAACTTCGTCTTCGATACCGGCGCCAGTGATGTCACCATCTCGCAAACAGAAGCCAACTTCATGTTCAAGAACGGCTACCTTGCGCAAAAGGATATTGTCGGCAAGCAAAGCTATCAAACAGCGGATGGAAACGTATCCGTAGGCACTACCTTTATCCTAAATCATATCAACTTCGGAGGTCTTGAACTTACAGGCGTTCGCGCCTCCGTGGTTGGTAACCAAAAGGCTCCGTTACTGCTTGGGCAAACGGTCCTCCAACGTCTCGGTAAAATCGAGATTGACAATGAACGTAAAGTCCTCAAAATAACCACCCATCAATAATCATAACATTTAAAGCTATGAAACGTAACTCAATACACATAGGCTCACTTATCAGAGCAGAACTAACACTGCAAAATCAAACGGTCACTTGGTTGGCAGAACAGATTGGTGTTAAACGTACAAACTGCTATCGCATTTTGCGTGCTCAATCCCTGCATACCGCCATGCTGGAACAGTTATCCATCGTTATGCAGCATGACTTCTTTGCCGATTGCTCAAGATCTATTCAACTAACTTCTAAACAATAAAATCATACAGCTATGTCCCATTTTATTTTGCCGAAAGAGTATGACGGAGATAGGGAGGAGCAGGTAATTTATGCAGATATGCCGGCGTCTAAGAACCGTCTTAAAGCGCGTTTTCGTGATGTCGAGGTGAACGTTGCGGATCTGAAGATCCTGAATGCTTTTGAGGGAATCTACCAGGGAGATCCGATCTATATATCGTATCGTGTGATGGAGAATACGGTGATATCGGCTTCCAATACCCAGAATATGACGGTGAAAGTCATCTATCCTCAATGGAAAACCTTCGAATCCATGCCCTTGGCGCCCTATAAGTATGAAATGATGATCAAGCACTATGAGCCTATCGACGATGGAGATGACAGCGATTGGTATTATCTGAAGCTGATCTGGTTTGACGATGCCCCGGCTGCCGACCAGTCGCTGGAACAGTATATCAACTCCATCACCTCTCAGTTGGACTTCTTTGGCATCACCAAGAAATTAACCTACTCCGAAAAGGATTATTGGTGCTAAAAGGGGAGGGGATTGCGTGTTTTTTCAAAAAAAATGAAAAAAATAGGCAAAAAAGTTGCATAATTGTGAAACTTTTTGTAACTTTGCAGCCGATTTTGAAACAAAGATAGTATGAATCGCGAAATTTTCGTGTATAAGAATTACTTTTACGATTTCATTGCTACATTGTCCGATAAGGTAGTGGATAAAATAGAATACGCTTTAACATTACTGGAATCGCAGGACAAGGTGAGCAAGAAATTTGTGAAGTATCTGCGCGACGATGTGTATGAGTTACGCGCAGAATACGAAAGTAATATCTATCGGGTGTTCTTTATCTTCGACAATGGCAATATCGTTGTGCTTTTCAACGGATTCCAAAAGAAGAGCCAGAAGACACCGCAAAAAGAGTTAGACAAAGCAATTAAATTAAAGGAGGAATATTATGCAAGCAAACCCTAATTTGACCAGCTACAGTGCTGTTTTAGCAAAGAAACATGGCGCAGTAGGGACTCCCGAACGTGAGGAGTTTGATAATCGTGCCCGCACCTATTATATGGGATTGTTATTGCAAGAAGCACGCAAAGAAGAGCACATTACGCAAGTAGAGTTGGCTCGACGTACAGGAACGAGTAAGAGTTATATCTCCCGTATTGAAAACGGGTTGATCGATCCTACAGTCTCCAGTTTTATGAAGATTGTTAATGCACTAAATTTGAGATTTGAACTGACGCGCCCAATAGCTTAAGTTTCAAATCGGCCTCTCTTCTCTCATCTATCCGAGACGCATTTAGCGCCTCGGATTTTTTTGCTTCTTTTGGGCATATCCTCGCATAGATCTTCCAGCAGATGCGAAGAAATGGAGTAAAAAGAAAGCGATAAAAGCATACGGCGTAGCAGATCGTTGAGCTTTCGAAAGAAAGGTAATAAAAGAAAAGAACCAAAAGAAAAATTATAAAGAAAGTCTGACCGACCAGTCCACAGCGTAGCTGTTACTAATGCGTGTGTAACGCGCGAAGCGCAGTCGGTCGGACGGTCGGACGGTCGGACTAAAAATAAAATTTATGAATACTCATTTTTTAGATTTTTGGCATCTTTATGCGCCCCTTAAAGAGTTCTCCAACCGCTATTTGGCGTGCAAGCGGTTGTGGGAGTCAATGGACGAGGCGAGTTGCGAGGGGATTCTGAAGGAATTGGAGCACCAACGCCAAGCGGAGTCCGTTCCGCAGGTACATGAGACAAACGAACCTGTTATCCGAAAAGGACGTTCCCCGGTCGCGGTTAAGTCGTCCCATGGACATGATCCCGTGATGCTCTCGTCCTTAGCAGCACGTTCCAAGCACCGGACCATCACGGGACCATGTACCGAGAACCAAACAACCAAACCCCAATCACCCTATGGGAAAAGTATTTTTTTTGATCCGGGCATAGACTCCGTACAAGGGATCCTGATCGGCACCGATCCGTTGTATATCCGGCGCTATCCGTAGCAGCGATGGTGAAACAGCGTAAAGGCGACCTCACCAAGATCGCAGCCGACCAGGCAGCCTTCCTGGATCAAAAAGACCTCCCGAGCGGTAAGAAGACCCTCAAGGCCTATTACTGGAAGATCTGCGGAGCAGAGAGCACACGCACCCATAAAATGCGGCTGCAAAATTACAAAAAATATATGATATATGCAAGAATAAAGGGGGCTTTTTTTATTTGGGGGCTTTAAAACCAGACGTGAGTGCAACGAACACCTTATTGAAAGAATACAGAAGACAGATCGCTTCGCTGACAGAATACAGATAAAAAGAAGAAGAGCACCTCGGTTGAGATGCTCTTCCAATGGGCCGTTCGGTGGTACGATTAGCCTTGATTGCTATCGTACTCATTACCGCAGATCAGCCAGTAGTACGCTTTCAGCGTCTTCTTACCGTCTGCGAGGTCTTTCTGATCCAGGAAGGCTGCCTGGTCGGCTGCGATCTTGGTGAGGTCGCCTTTACGCTGTTTCACCATCGCTGCTACGGTGCTGAAACGCAGACGTGCTGCTGCCTCATCCGGCGTGATCGGGGTGGTACGTACGGTTTTCTTACGGAGGTACAAGCGGTTACATTGGTTGTTCTCCGTCGGTGCTACGCGGTGGGTACCAAGCAGCATCTTGTTACAACTGTGTTGGGGATTGTTCCCCGGTTTGCTCAATGCGCCGGATACACTGTCAATTCCGGCGCTCCATTCTACATGTGCCATGTCGCGCGAGCTATCCTCGTACATGTTCCAAAACTGCATTTTGGAAGGGAGTACTCGGATGCTCTCGCTCTCCGATCCACGACCACTGCGTTGGGTCGTGTCTCGGGTTTCTGAACGAGAGCTCCTCTAAGCTCGATGAGAGGGGTTAAATTGTTAAACTGTTAAATTGTTAAAGGGGTGTTTTAGCCGTTCTGGGCATCGTAAGCGGCAGATTCGAGGCTCCAGAGGTAGGAACGCATGGTCTTTTTGCCGTTAGCACTGTCCTTTTGCAGGTTGAAAGCTGCGAGGTCATCGGCTTGCTTGCTCTGGTCGTGCAGGCGCGTGTTTACTGCTGCCGAGACAGCTGCAAACTTGGTGCGGATTCCGGTTTCCTTAGCCGTTACGGGCGTGGTGCGGGTAATGGAGTTGAGGTCCCGGAGGTAGACGCGAGAGCAATCAGGCGAGGTGGTTGGTGCTTTACGGTGGGTAGCCAACACCATCTTTTGGTCTGCCGCGTGCGGAGACTTCTTGTCGATCTTATTCAGAGCGCCAGAGACGGTCTCAAACATCGGGGCGTAGGTTGCTTTTGCCATTTCGCGTTAGAATTAGAGGGTTAGTAATACGGGGTGATCGAGTAAGCTACTCATCGGAGTAACTCGCCCCCTGCTCGACGAGTTTTGAGGCACCCCTTCCTCAAAACACGCCTCCGATTGAGTACTTACTCTCTCAGAGAGGAGGTAGATTTTTTACTGCTTCTTGTGCTTCTCGATGTGATAGAAGCCGAGGGTGAGGATTTTGAGAATGACTTCATACAAAACCTTTACCCAGTCTTTTTCTTCAGATTCTTGTTTCATTTTCGATAGTAGTTAATATTATTGCAGATTTTACAGTCTTCTGTAAAATGTTTGTTCTTAGCCCAATGGGCACGATCAAACGATTTCCAGGCGGGTCTCCTTGTGAGCGGTTTGTTCTGCGAGCCAGCGAGCGGTGAGAGATTGCTCCATGCTGGCGGAGATAAGGATACAGCCTTTACTGTGCTCAGGTTGAGAGCCGCGGTGGAATCGTATTCCGGAACGTCCGGGGACTTGGATGAGGATGGGTAGCAGGCGTTTGAAACGCGGCGACTGCGTGACTTGAACTTTGTAGATCAAGGCGGGAATGAGGTAGTCAGCGTTTTCGAGGGTGTCGCAGATAAAGTGCAGACGCTCCACGAGGAGGCCGGTACGCTTGTTGATGTAATGCGAGGTGCGATAGAGTTTGCCGTGGACAGCCTTGTCTTCAGGCATTGCACGAATTAACTTATAGTACATAAAACCATTTACGATTTAATCATTTACGATGTACGATTTATTTAGCCATTGAGTCATTGGGTCATTTATTGCTTGCGCTTGTAAACGTAATCGATGCCGAACAGAGCACCTGCAAACGTCGCAGTCTCGCCGAAGGCAACGAGCAAAGTCTCGTGGATTTGTCCTTGCGGGTCAATAAAGACTCCGCAGAAGAGTAAGATGAGTCCGCCTATCGAGAGGACTGTGGCGGTGATTAGTTGCAGGTGATCTGATCGCATAGTCGTGTAATGTTTTAAAATCGAATGCAAATATGCCCACATTTTTGGCGGTTTTGCAAATTTTTCACAAAAAAGTCTACAAAATTATCCCCAGGCGTACTTCAGGAAGGCTTCAATATTGGTTTCATCGACCGGTTGTCCGAAGCAGTCAAGCAGGTCTTTGACGATA
>Ga0256404_1001440_pt1 | contig 57651 bp, 52 predicted proteins | sample RumenRJG_01DNA_FD_185990 | JGI IMG/M metagenome (GOLD analysis project Ga0256404, IMG submission 185990) | Bovine rumen microbial communities from Lethbridge, Alberta, Canada - RJG_01 | ecosystem: Host-associated > Mammals > Digestive system > Stomach > Rumen | place: Canada: Alberta | collected... | reverse complement strand
GCTTATCCATGTCTCTCTCATCTTACTGACCGTCTTCAATAGTCCCTCTCGCGTATCTACCGCACCCAGCAGTGGCTCGCCGCCTACGCTTATCCACAGGCTGCCCTTCCACTCCATTACCTGGATGGCCCGGCGCGACTCTTCCTCAAGGCGCTTCCTTTTCAGTCGCTCACTCCATGCCTGATATTGCTCCTTCACTCGCTTCAGCCATGCTGACAGCATTTCCTTTAAGTTCTTCATTGTCTTGATTTTTTATTTATCTTCTCCGGCTCTCTTACCGGGGGCCGCCGGTTACCCCGTTTGTCCTTTGTTTTATGTCTGAGATAAATTATTTTATGTCCCGCATAAATTTTTTTATGTCCCGCATAAAATTTTTTATGTCCCGCATGATTTCAGGCCTCTCTGAAGGCGCTGCCGCCATGCATATCTATAGCCTCATATCTCACCTCTATGCCGCAGCTCGAGGCCACATCCAGCTCCAGCTTGCACCCTTTGCTCATCTCCCAGCCGCGCAGCATGTAGATGGCGTCGCACTCTAAGAGGGCCTTGATGTCCACTCTCATGTGCTCCCTCCAGTCTGCTGTCTGGAGCAGCCCGTTTTTGAACGGATTGAAGGGCACAAGGCCCATGGCTTTCAGCCGCTCTTCGGCAGCGCTGAAGGCTGCCATCCTCTCTCGGAGGTCGTGGTGCGCGATGGCACCGCTGATATACACGTTTTTCATCTCTTCCTCTTATCTGTTTTTAGGTTATTGTCTCTTTCTCCGTCTCTCTTGTGGCGGGGGCCGCATCGAAGCGGCTTTCTCTTCGCCCCGGCAGCAGACGCGACCGCCAAGTCTTAATAGGGTTCCCCCTCGCGTCGCTATTCCCAGGGACATCGGTGAGATTATCGCCTGTCGCTCTCACTGCGCACCCGCCTCTCGCTCAATGGCTCTTAGCATTCCAGTATTCTACTGTCTTCTCCTCCCATATCGTGTAATACGTGCCCGGCTGACCACCGTAGCGACCCTGACAATACGCCCTGAAGCCAAGCGTCTTGACCTTCACCCCGGCCGCATACTTCAGCCTTTGCTCGGCCGCATTAAAGGCGGCCTTACGTTCCTCAATGTCCAGATGCGCTATCGCACCGCTGATGTAGATTTTCTTATTCATTCCTTTATTTTATTTGATGTTCTTAAAATGCCTTCTTCCCAGACTACGAAACTGTTACCCGCATCGGGATTGAAGCGTCCCTGGCAGTATGCCCTGAAGCCCACGACCCGCACCTTCACACCCGCCTTGTAGCGGAGCCGGAGTGCAGGCTTGCCCAGTGGCTGTCCCTTGGCTTCCATACTGATGAAAATAAAACTCTTTCTTGGGAAAGCCTCTATCAGCTTCTTCGTCTCCGGCCATTCCCAGCCGCTCTCCTGGTAACTGTCCACGATGATGAACTTCGCCGAGTGCCGCTTCTTCAGCCGCGCTGTCAGGTCTTCTATCGTGTCCTCCGTCACCACGCGGAACCAGCCCTGACACTTCTCCATCTCGAAGAGTTTTACTCTTTCCTGGAAACTTTGGCTCACGCCCTCCTCATAACTGAGATAGAGCACCTGTCCGTACTTCGTCAGTTCACGAGCCATCTGCATCACGAAACTGCTCTTCCCGGCTGCGCTCGAGCCGCTGATGAACCAGGTGGAGTTCTCCTCAGGCAGGCCGAAGCACTCCGCCCAGCGGCCACCCCACGGCAGCGTCTTGTAGGTCTTCGCCGCTATTTCCTTCGGACTGTATGCTCGTTTCATTCCGCTTCCTTTCTTTTCTTTTTCGGCTTTCGCCACTTACATTCGTCACACAGGAAATGTCCCATGCCGTCACAATTACCAAGGCATCGGCCTTTCTTATAATCTCTGCAATCAACCATAACCTACACTGTTACATGCCGAATGTAGCTTTCTTCAGTTTCTCAATTTCAGTATATACTCTTCTCAGGCCGCCCCCGCTCTTGCGCACGATCTGGCCGATGTCCATGCCCTCCGGGGCATTTACCGTCGCCACTACGCGGGCCTGCTCCAGCAGGAATGCCTTACGGTCTTCCGCCTGGTCGGGTGTTACCTTGCTGTACTTACCGCCATACCGTGAGAATATCTCGGCATAGCCTACCTTCTGGCATTCCACCATGCGGTCTATCTTCGCCCGTAGGCCGTCCGCCCCCATCATGTACCAGCCGCAGCACATCTCCGTGGCGTTCCATAGGGCCTTCAGTTCCAGGAAAGCCTCGTACTGCAAGTCGCCTGCCTCGTCAAGCACCACCAGCGGGCGTTCCATCGAGCGCAGGTAATACACCAGATCTTCGTAGGTGTCCTGATACTTACCTGTCGCATCCACACCGAACTCCTTGGCGATTTTCTTCACCAGCGCACGTTTGGTCTTCACCTGTGAGCAGTCCACGTACACGGCGTTCCGGTGCTCATGCACATACCAGCGGGCGGTATAGGTCTTGCCGATGTTCGGCAGGTCACACAGTATCACGCTAAGGCTGCGCTCCTGGCATGCCTCCAACTGAATGCTGATGTACTTGAACGTCTCCGTCTGCGCACCTTTCCACTCGATTGTCTCGCGCAGGTTCACGTCCAGCCGCCGGGCTATGCTCACCCAGTTGGCATCGCTCAGTGCCTTCTCCGTCTGGCCTTTCTTGAGGCCGTTATACACGCTGGCCGATATGCCCAGCGCCGATGCGTGCTTCGCGTCGCTCGGATAGTTTCTGCGGTCGGCGGCTATCGCCTCCAGTATCCGCTGTTTATTGCCTGTTGTAATCATATTCTAATGGCATTTAATCGTTATACTTACAAATCTGAAAATGCGTGGCTTGATGCGCTTACCGGAGGCATAGGTAGAGATTCTTCCTCATTCGTGGCAATGGTCAGTTCCTTCGGCTCCTCCAGTGCCGGTGCCTTCGTGGTCTTCATCACACCCACCTTGCTGATGGCGCGCTCCTTCAGGTATTTATTGAAGTGGGCCACCTTCTTCTGCTGTTTCTCGAACTTCTCCCTGTCCTCCTCTGTCTGCTCGGCCATCACGCGGTTGTAGGTCTCCACCTTCTCCACCTTGTCAATGTACCGCTCGCCCTGATAGATGTACACATCCTGCGGCTGTCCTTCCTCGTCGGGCAGGTAGCACGCCGTTACCTTGTAGTTGTTCGGGGCAAGGCGCTCCAGCACCTCAGGGCCGCTCAGCCACCAGTCGGCATAGTTCACGCGTACCGTGGAGTTCCTGCGCACGCTCGTTTCCACGCTCACGCCTATCCATCTCGCCAGCATCCGGCGGTCCAACGGCCACAGGTCGGGATTCACGTTCTCCACAAGCACCTCCCAGCGGGTCTTGCCGGGCCACTTCTTCTGGTCACTGTGCAGTGAGTGGTTCCATTCCCAGTTGTCCTGCCGGTCATCGGCCACAAGTTCGTCCCAACTGTAATACTTCTTCTCCTCGTACAACTCGTTGCTCGCGTCGCTCACCTTCTTCTGCTCAACCCTGCGCTTCCCCTTGCCGTAAGGACGACCGATGCCCGCGTGGTTCTTGTGGATGATGCTGGTCTTCTTCGCGCCGTTGTAATGCTCCGCACGCTTCTCCTGCGAGTTCTGCGGGGCGCAGAAGCGCACGAACTCAAACACCACACCCGGGCTCAGATAATTGTCCCGCCACTGCGACATCAGGTGGTTCTCCACCTCGATGCCCTTCGGCGTACCCCAGCCGTGAGCGGCAAGAAGCCGGAACATGTCCCTGAAGCATTCCACCACCAACGGCGTGTCCTTCTCCCTGGCGTAGCTCGCGCCAAGCACGCACTCGCTCACGTCGTCGTAGGCATAGTAGGCATGTACCCACTTCTTCGTATCCTTCAGCTTACGGCTCAAGTCCACGTCGTCCATCGTTATCTGGCTCAGCGAGTAGCGGCCGTTGTGGCGGTGCATGTGGGGCAGCTGCTCGTGCATCAGCGTAACAGGCATCAGCAGCCGTTGGTTGATGCGCAGCTTGTTCGCCGGCTGGTTCAGGATGTTGCTGATCGTGCTCTCGCTCAGAATCAGTGGCTCACCGTTCTTATCGGTGAAGTCATCGGGATTGAGCAACTCGCCCGTGTCGAGGTGGAAGATGTCAAGCTCGCCGCAGAGGAACATCTTCCACTGTTCCCAGACGGTCGTGTTGTAAGGCTTGTTCTCAAGGCAGGAGAGGCTCAGTACGGCTTCCTCCACAGCTTCTGTTACCAGTCGCTTGTTCTGGTTGCCGAACTTGCCGCTGATGAGGCAAGCATACCCCTCGCGTCGGTACTCGTTCACCTTCTTCCGGAAACGTAGTGTGCTCTTGGGTAGCGTGTGGTGGAGCTCCGAGCGGAGGGCCTCGATGGCATCGGCCATGTAGTCCCAGTTATACTTCTCACCCATCAACTTGCGCGCAGTAGAGGCACGGTCATAGAGTTTGATGCAGCAGTTCAGCACGCTTGCATTCGTAACATACTCCCTTATCTTCTCGGGATATTGCTTCAGATCCACACCCGTTTTTTCCTCATCGCGGAAGAACTTCACGGCCTCATTGTCCGTCTCGTAGTTCTCCATCACCCACAGTCGAAGGTGGGTCTGTGCGCCGTCGGGATAGAGTTCCTTGACCTTTTCCTTGTACTTGCCGGGGAGGCTATCAATGGCGACGAGGGCATAGTTACCCAATCCCTTTCCCTGACGGACTACATCTATCTGACCACGCCCTGCCTTCTTGGCATAGTTGGCATTGGTCATAATGCCTTTGTTCACCAGTTCATGGGCGGAGATGCACAGTTTGCCTTCGTAGTACTCCATCGCGCGCCTCCTACAGTCTTGCAGCCCAGTCCTGAATGCTCTGAATGTCGCTCGTCATCACGTTGTCATAATGACGCATCTTCTCGCCATGCTTGAACACGTCGCACACGGGCTCTTTCTTTGAGAACTCCAGCAGGACATCACCCAGATAATACCTGATATAGCCGTCCGCGTCATGCAAAACCTCCCATTCGGGGGCCTCAATCATCACGATACCTTTACGCTCCAAGGCAAGGGTACGTATCTTCCTTGCAAGGTCATTACCCTCATTCATGTCTTCGAAGTGAATGGCGTTATACACGGTACGCTTGGAAACCTTGAACGCCTTCGCGATAAACTCGCGGTCCTCTTTCTGAATGTGAATGTACTTTTTCATAATCTCACTTAGTTTAATTCGTTTATTTTCACTAACTTTATAGCCGATTTCAAAATGGAATAATATGAACACAGCCAAGTATCTATTCAAAGCAACTGTTACAGTTCGTCAACAGCGCGTCGCATCCCAGAAGAGTGAACAGGCTCTTCAAGAATTTGCCGAGCAGAACTTTTTATCGGTATTAAATCCTCTTCTAATATCAAGTAAGCAGTCTTTCTCCTACTACCATCCCGATGAGGAGGCTGAGATGAAGGCCATTGACTATGTAGAACTGCATATCTCTCTGCAGCGCCCTTGCAAGCGGTTTCGTTCAGTTGTTGCCTTATCGCAGTTAGTTCTTGCTCTAAGCAATTTATTCGACGGAACAGCCGGAACAGAAGTCCAATGTTCCCTTGATGACCCTCTTCTGCTCCCGCTGGGCGATAAAAACGATTGATACCGTCATTCTTCCGCATACCGTTCATCGCTTCCGCGGACTTCTCCTGGCTCTCGTAGAACCTTGCTTTTATTCTTGTTGCCATAATTTTTAATCCTTTAAATTCGTTAATCTCGGCCTTTTTTCGTATATTTGGCCGCGTTTCCAAATGGAATATGCTGCAAAGATAGTAAGTTCTTACGAATATACAAAATAAAATCGTATTTTTTTACGATATGGGGATTCATTTTTCTGAAAACATCGTAAATATTCACGACCGAATTAAATGGTTGGTAGATAACTTGGCAGAGGGTAAAAATACCATATTTGCTGATAAATTAGGTATAAACGAAGCCAATGTACGCAGCTATATTAAAGGCGTACAGCCTAAAGCTGACATACTTTCAAAAATCGTACTTTCTTACGAAGTTAATGCGTTATGGTTGCTGACAGGGGCTGGTTACCCACTACAAAAAAACGAGCAACCTGAAGTCCCACCTAAAACACTTACTGCTGATGCGACAATTAAAGACTTCTTTGACCAATTTGACCCGTACCTTCAAAAAAAAGATGCAAAAATCATTCAACAGGCGGAGGAAATAGGGCAGCTTAAAGAGCAGGTCCGCCAACTAACTATTGAAAAAGAAAGGCTTGCTTCCAATGCCCGCTTGCCAGATACTGCGAACGCAGGGTAGAACTTTTTGGTGTCATTAGGGGTGGAAAGTTCACGAAATAGTACCCCCCAGTGGGGTGTCCCCCTCCCCAAATGCCCCGATAACACCCATGTCTATGGCCTCAACCCTTGTATATATAGGAGTTTACGCTAAAATATGGCTTTCAAAAGTTGTTCGCAAAGTGTCAGTTTCTTGCATCAATCCCCCTTTTTTTGGACTGTTGCTATATCCCCACATGGGGGGGCTTGGCAGGAGTTTTGTCCACCTAAACTTTTGAAATTGTCCACCTAAACTGTCCATCTAACAGTCCACCTAACACCTAAAATCGCCATTTTCCCCATTTTTGCCCCTTCCCCTCAAACCGCGTTTTAAGGCCGTTCTAATACCATTACTATACGGTTCTATCACGAGCACGTATAAAGCCTCTGTGTGCCCCAAATGCCCGTATATAAAGGACTTCCACGCATACCAACAAAAAAGGCCACACGCGTAAACGTGCAGCCCTATGTGAGTAAATCTTTCGTCAGTCTCATGTAAACGAAAAGCCCCTCGATGTAAACCAAAATTAAACCAATGTAAACGCTTCGTTTTACGCTGCCGTTTCCTCCGACTCCACATAACTCACTGACAGTCATGTATATTAACCCACGTCGGCACTCATCGTCTCATATACGCTTCGTTTTGTGCCCCATATTCCGCATGCGCGGTATCTCACATAGGACCTGAGGAAAACTACATTTGAGATGTTTCTACTCGTCTCAAATGTAGTTTTGGCCCTCAGGAGAGGTTGATTTTCATATACTTACACGTGACGACATGAAACCATTCACAAATATGTGAAAACACATAATCGGGCGTGCGTTCTCTCCGCGCCAGAGCGCTTTGCTGTGTGCTACAGGTAATGCAAGTTTGTCTCCTGATCCTACATTCGGATGCGTCGCCTCATGTTGCCGGGATGATTCAATATTTTGCCCCGGGGGCGCCGTTTTCATGCCCGGCAGGGCTGAATTGGTGGAAAAATCCGGTCTGTGAGGCAAAATTTTTTGCTCCAGCAGCAAGAGCGGGCCAATAGTGGCTGAGAGCGCTCTGACAAAGGCTTTCAGAGTTGCGATTTTTGTATTGTAACTATGCAAATGAAGGGTATAATCAAAAAAATCTGAACTTTATTACGAAAATATTTGTAACAAATAAAAAATGCATTATTTTTGCAAATGAAATGAGAGTGTAGGGCAATACCCTATTTTTAGTAAAAGCTCCGGAACGCGGTTATAGACCATTTGTCGATGTGAGTATGACATTGGTCGGTGTATCTCGTTTTTTGCAGCTTGCGATTAAACTCGTTGGTGGCTGTAAAGTCTAAATTATTGAAGCCCGGTGAGCGGGCCGGAATGATTAACAATAAAAACTACAGACACATGAAAAAGATGTTATTTGCGGCTGTCATAGTAGCCGTAGCAGGCATGCAGAGCGCGTTGGCGCAGGAGATGGACGAGAGCAAGATGCAGGAGATGATGACCAAGTTCATCACTGCTCAGACGGAAGAGATAGCAAGGAGATTGCAGCTCACAGATGAGCAGACTACCGACTTCAAGACTCTCTATACCGAGTACAAGACCAAGGAGATGGCCTTGATGAAGCCGGGCAATGGAGCAAAAGCGGGCAAGAAAGCCCGCGGCGAACGCCCGAAGATGACAGATGCACGTGCCGACAGCCTGATGAAGGCCTCCATCGAGAAGGAGGAGAGCCGGCTGAGCCTCAAAAAGGAGTACTACTCCAAGCTCAAGGACAAGATAGGCGCAGCCAAGGCATATCAGGCGCTCAACTATCGCCCGAGGATGAACCGTCAGGGCAATAACAACTTTGGCGGACGCGGCGGTAACGGCGGCAGAGGTTTTGGCGGCGGTCAGAGAGGCGGTAGCTTCGGCGGCCCGGGCAATATGGGCGGCGGCGACTTCTAAAAGCGCCTTTTCAATTCATAATAAAATAGGTTTATAAGGTTTGTGTGTATTTTTCTGCTTCGTCTGAGTCGTGAAGATTCGGGCGAAGTTTTATTTTGTCCTTATCCCTGCGTCCTTCATGTCGCACTCCTCGCCGTGGGCGTTGATGACGCCGATGGCCTGAAGGAAAGAGTAGAGGATGGTGGTGCCCACGTATTTCATGCCGCGGCGCCTCAGGTCGGCCGAGACGGCATCCGAGAGCGGCGAGGAGGTACGCAGGTTGTAGGGCTCGCGTATCTGGCGGCCGCCGGTGAAGGACCAGATGTAGCTGTCGAAGGAGCCTTTCTCCCGCACGATGTCGAGAAAGGCGCGCGCATTGCCGACGGCGGCTCTGATCTTGCTCTGGTTGCGTATTATCCCACTGTCGGCCCTGAGGCGCCCGATGTCCGCCTCCGTGAAGGCCGCGACCTTCTCCGGCCGGAAGCCCGCGAAGGCCTCCCGGAAGTGGGCGCGCTTATTGAGCACGCATTCCCACGACAGTCCCGCCTGAAAGCCCTCGAGAATAAGTAGTTCGAAGAGGCTGCGGTCATCGTGCAGGGGCACGCCCCATTCCTCGTCGTGATATTTTACATAGAGGGGATTTTTCTCATTTACCCATGCGCATCGTTTCATACCATTTAGTTTTTCTACCGGGCCTTGTTCATGGCCTCGCGCTTTATCTCGCTGCAAAGGGGCAGGGTGATGGCGAGGCAGAGCAGGGCGCCGATTACTATCACAACGGCCGAACTGGTCATGATATTGCCCATGGTCACCAGCGGAGAGGCTATCGAACCGGCCACAAACGACGCCGCACCGTAGATGGCGCTCGCCGCGCCGGCATTGCTGCGCTCCGAGTCCATCGCGATGGACATCGAGACGGGCTGCATGAGGCCGAAGGACATGAGCAGGTAGATGTAGCAGGGCATGAGCACGGCCAGCGGCGCGGAGAACACCTGGCACGCGGCTACCAGAAGGGCCGAGACCATAAAATCGATGCTGCCCCATTTGAGCGCCGTGTTGCTGTGGTGAAAGCGGGTGGAGAGGAGTGTGCCGATGCCGATGGTAAAGGCGTTGAGCCCGAAGCAGAGGCTGAACTCGAACGGCGTGAGCCCGTAGATCTTCTGAAAGATGAACGGGGAGGCGGAGATGTAGGCGAAAAACGTGATGAATGTCATCATCATGCTCAGTGTGCTCATGGTGAACCGCTTGTTGCAGAACACACGGAAGAGCTTGCTGTACACCACCAGCAGACTGCCGTCGTTGCGCTTCTCCCTGGGGAGCGTCTCCTTCAGACGCATGGAGCAGCACATGAGGATGACGCCGATGGCGAGGAGCACACAGAACACACCCTTCCAGGAGAAGAACATCGAGAGTCCGCCGCCGAGCACCGGGGCGAAGATAGGCGCGATGCCGTTGATGGCGCCCAGCAGAGCCATGAAGTCGGAGAGCGGCTTGCCGGTGAACATGTCCGTGGCCATGCTCTTGGAGAGCACGACGCCTCCGGCGCCGGCCATGCCCTGAAGGATGCGCAGCAGATTGAACGTATTGATGTCCGGAGCCAAAAGGCATAGAAACGACGACACGGCAAAGAGCAGCATCGAGAGCACCAGGAGAAACTTGCGTCCGCACTTGTCCGACAGCGGCCCTATCAGTATCTGTCCCGCAGCCAGACCGATCATGCCCGCAGTCAGAGAAGCGGCTACCGCCGAGGGAGAGGCATGGAAATAGCCGGTCATCTCCGGCACGGAGGGCAGATAGAAGTCTGTCACAAACGGGCCGAAAGCTGTGAGCATACCAAGGGTAACGGGGACAAATACCCCGACTTTTTTTATAGCTGAGTTCATGTGTGGTTTTTGATTTTTCTGATGCAAAATTAGGCAGAAAATCTTTTCCTTTCCGGCCCTATATTCTACAAAAAAGGCATTGCTGCTGTCGTTTTTGTGACCTTAGAGCAATGTCTTTTTCCGGTTTTGTCATTTCTGATTGACATCGGCGCGCCATTCGCGCTTTAGCAGCCACCGCCGCCCAAGCTGCACGTCGGAGCGTCGGTCAGGGGCTGCAGACCTACATCGAGCGAGGTGAGCGTGACGCTGCCGTCCTCCCGCACATAGCAGGGGATGCCTACGTCGCCCTCGCTGCGCGCTTCGGCAAAGGCGGGATGGGTGTCGCGCAGGTGGAGAAACTCCTTCATGCGCCTGACGTCCTGCCCGATGTCTATTATCTCGAAGCGGTCGTCGCCCGCTGCCTGCCGCTCGACGTACTCGCAGTAGGGGCAGGTCTGCATCACATACATCTTGATCATGACGGTTATTGCTTTATGAATTATTCTTGTGGTAGGGCCGCGCCCATTATACACGGTAGAGGTAACCGTTGCGCAGGTCTTCGGCCGCCATCTCCTTCATCTTGAAGTGGAGCTTCTTGCCCGTGGCGTTGAAGGGTATCTGCGAGACGAAGCGATAGTAGCGCGGCCGCTTGAAGTTTGCTATGTCCGGACTGTTCTTGCAGAACTCGTCCAGCTCCTCCGGCGTGAGCGACTCGTCGGCCTTGATGACGTAGGCCGTCACGATCTGGCCCCGCATCTTGTCGGGCACAGAGGTCACCATGCAGTCCTTGACCTTGCGGCAGCTCTTGAGCACCTCTTCCACCTCGATGGGGTAGATGTTCTCGCCCGAGGAGATGATCATGTCGTCCTTGCGGCTCACGATGGTGATAAAGTTCTTGTCGTCCCATGTGGCCAGGTCGCCCGTGTAGAGGAAGTCCTTGTAGTATTTCTTCTCGGTCTCCACGTCGTTGCCGGCGTAGTAGTAGGGCGACTTGGCGGGCGAGCTTATGATCACTTCGCCCACCTCTTCGCCGTCCTTTGCAGCGAGGTCGTCTGGCTCGGCGCGGTGGTCGTCGTAGACTTTCACGACCCTCACATCGTCGTCGACACACGAGGCGCCTGCCGTACCGGCATTCTCGGGCAGGTCGAAGGGACGCAGGAACGTGTTCCAAAATGTCTCCGTCGTGCCGTAGCCGTTGTAGATGTTGGGCGTGAGGATCTGCTGATAGCGGATGCAGGCGGCTCTCTCCAGGGGCGAGCCCATGGTCACTATGCCGTGCAGGGCGCTGAGGTCGAAGTCTTGCCGCTCTTGTTCGTCGGCCAGTTTCTCGAGCACGGTGGGCACACCGATGACGAAGGTGATCTTGTAGCGCTCGATGTATTTGAGCGTGACGACGGCGTCAAACTTGGCCATGATCACCAGCGTGGCGCCGGCGTAGAATGTGGGGCAGGGACCGGCGCAGTGGAGCCCGCCGCGGTGAAACCACGGCGTCGTGTTCATCGTCACGTCCCTGTAGCTCATGGGGAAGTGAATCATCACGTCGTGGCTGGAGAGTACCTCGTTGATGCTCGTGAGCGGCACGGCCTTGGGGCGTCCCGTTGTGCCCGAGGTGTAGAGGCGAGTAGTCTCGTCGTAGATATTATAAGGCGTGTCGTCTTTCGGTTCGCTGACGGGAGCACCTTCCACATAGTCGTTATAGGAAATGATCTCATCATCGCTCTCGCCGTCGACGATTATCAGGCGGCGCGGGCTCCAGCCCGAGAGCTTCACGGCCTCGAGTACCTCGTCCTTGTGCGCGGTGTCAAGGAGGAAGATGACGGGGCGCGACTCGCGGATGACATACGCCAGTTCGCCTACGCTCAGACGGTAGCTGACGGGGCAGTTGACCGCGTGGGCCTTGTGCGAGGCGATGTAGGCGAACACGAATGCGGGGCAGTTGAGCAGCTGGAGCATTATGACATCGCCCTTCCTGAGTCCGTCCTCCCGCATGCGGTGGACAAAGCGGTTTACCTCGCCGTTGAGCTCACTGTAGGTCCATGCCTTGTGCTGCAGGGGCCATATCATGGCCGTGCGACTGCTGTAGCGCCGCACATTGCGCATGAATCCTTCGATCCATGTGTATCTGCTTTCGAATATTTCCTTAAAACTCTTCATGTCTCTGTAGTTTTTGTTCTCTTAAAGGGTGGCAGTGGCTCTCATTCTATGGCGCGCACCGGGCGGGGCCTTCATCGGAGCTCTCTTGTGCGCATGGAGAGATGGCTTTGTGCTGAGGCTTATCAATCCTGTCCGGATGGCGATCCGAACAGTTCAGCACAAGGTGACGGGAATGTGCCTGCTGTCTCATGTGCAGCCCTGATTGTGCTGCACGGCGTAAAGCCCCGGGGATGAACGATGCCTCCGCATTGGGCGCGGAGGCATCGTGTTATGTGGGGTATTCCCCTTTTAGTAAGCGAAGAGGGGATAGTCTTTCATCGTGCTCTTTACCTTATCCTTGACGGCGGCGATTACCTTGTCGTCCTCCGGATGATCGAGCACCTGCTCTATGAGTTCGGCGATGAGGTCCATCATGTCCTCCTTGGCGCCGCGCGTCGTGATGGCGGGCGTGCCGAGGCGGATGCCGGAGGTAAGGAACGGGCTGCGGCTGTCGTAGGGCACCATGTTTTTGTTGACCGTGATGTTGGCGGCCACGAGGGCGTTCTCTGCCATCTTGCCCGTGAGCTCGGGATACTTGCTCCTCAGGTCGACCAGCATGGAGTGATTGTCCGTGCCGCCGCTTACGATGTCGAAGCCGCGCTCTATGAGCCTCTGGGCCAGACGGGCTGCATTCTTCTTGACCTGCACTGCATATTCCTTATATTCGGGCTGGAGATTCTCGCCGAAGCCTACGGCCTTGGCGGCGATGATGTGCTCGAGCGGGCCGCCCTGAATGCCGGGGAACACGGCGCTGTTGAGCAGCTGGCTCATCATTCTCACCTCGCCCTTCTTGTTGGTCTTGCCCCAGGGGTTGGGGAAGTCCTTACCCATCAGGATGATGCCGCCGCGCGGGCCGCGCAGGGTCTTGTGCGTGGTGGAGGTCACGATGTGGGCGTACCTGAGCGGGTTGTCCAGCAGGCCTGCGGCGATGAGGCCGGCTGGGTGAGCCATGTCGATCATCAGCAGGGCGCCTACCGAGTCGGCTATCTCGCGCATGCGCTTGTAGTCCCACTCGCGTGAGTAGGCCGAACCGCCGCCGATGATGAGCTTCGGATGGCACTCGTGAGCCTTGCGCTCCATGTCGTCGTAGTCCACGCGGCCTGTCTCGCGGTTGATGTCGTAGCCCACGGGTTTATAAAGGATGCCGGAGGTGTTGACGTGAGAACCGTGGGAGAGATGACCGCCCTGATCCAGGTTGAGGCCCATGAAGGTGTCGCCCGGATTGAGCACACACAGCAGAACGGCGGCGTTGGCCTGCGCTCCGGAGTGAGGCTGCACATTGGCGTACTCGGCGCCGAAGAGCTTCTTGACCCTCTCGATGGCCAGAGTCTCTACCACATCTACCACCTGGCAACCGCCGTAGTAACGATGGCCGGGATAGCCCTCGGCATATTTGTTGGTAAGGTAGGAACCCATGGCCTCCATTACCTGAGGGCTGACAAAGTTCTCCGAGGCAATGAGCTCCATTCCCTCTAACTGACGTTGATGCTCCGCTTCGATAAGCTTGAATATCTCCGGATCTCTTTTCATTTTATATGTATATGATTATTGTGGATAATTCGTAATTGTGCTTTACTTGATAATATTGTCCGGCGAGATGACCTGTTCCTTCTCGCAGTAGTGGCAGCGAATGACGCCCTTCTCCTTGTCGATGACCTTGAATCGTGTCTCCATCGGCTCGTGATTGGTGATACACTTGGGGTTGGCGCACTTCATGATGCCGTGCAGCTCGTCGGGCATCACCACCTGCCGCTTCTCGACCACTTCGTATTCGTGGATGACATTGAGCGTGACATTGGGGCAGATGACGGAGAGCTGATTGAGCTCCTGCGAGGAGAAGTAGCGGTCGCTGACCTTGATGATGCTCTTGGTGCGGTCCTTCATTCTGAGGCTGCCCACGTTGTAGCCGAATATCATCTGGCTCTTGAGGCGGTCCAGATGCAGGAGCGTCATCACCTTGAACAGTTTGTCGGAGGGTATGTGGTCTATTACGGTGCCGTTTCTCAGGGCTGGCACGATGATTTCCTCTTTGTTGGTCTTCTTGTTCATCCTTGCCAAAAGTTATGAAATGATAGTTTTGTCGTTTCTCACCTGCTCGAGGGTAATGCCGAGCGAGTGGCATATGAGGGCCTCGCGGGTGTAGAGCCCGTTTTGGGCCTGCTGGAAGTAGTAGGCGTGCTGGTCGTTGTCCACGTCGGGGGCAATCTCCGTGACGCGGGGCAGGGGATGGAGTATCTTCATCGTCTTCTTGGCCCGGCGGAGCATGCTGCGCCTCAGCACATAGCTGTTTTTCACCTGCTCATATTCCATTAGGTCGGTGAAGCGCTCCTTCTGCACACGGGTCATATAGATGATGTCTGCGTCGGCTATCTCGCTTTCGTTGAATTCGGACGTCTCGGTGAAGGAGATGTTGTTCTCGCGGCAGAAGAGCTTGTACTCCTCGGGCATCTGGAGCACCTTGGGCGCGATGAAGTGGAAGTGGCATCCGTAGTAGCGCAGGGCCATGAGCAGGGAGTGGACAGTGCGGCCGTACTTGAGGTCGCCCACCATATAGATGTTGAGCCCGTCGAGATGGCCCTGGGTCTTGAGGATGCTGTAGAGGTCGAGCATGGTCTGCGAGGGGTGCTGATTGGCTCCGTCGCCGGCGTTGATGATGGGGCGGCGGGACACCTCCGAGGCGTAGGTCGCTGCGCCCTCCAGATAGTGGCGCATCACGATGACGTCGGCGTAGTTGGACACTATCTGAATGGTATCGTTGAGCGTCTCGCCCTTGGTAGCCGAGGTCACCTTGGGGTCGTTGAAACCGATGATCCTCGCCCCCAGACGCACGGCCGCCGTCTCGAAACTGAGACGTGTGCGCGTGGAAGGCTCAAAAAACAAGGTGGCCACTACCTTGCCCGCCAGAATGCGCCTGTTGGGGTGAGCTTCAAACTCGGCCGTCATCTCCAGCAGGTATTCTATTTCCTTCTTGCTCAGGCTTTCAATAGTCACAAGGTCTTTGCCTGTCTTTACTGCCATGGTTCTCTGTAAGTTTGTCCGCATGCAAATTTACGTTTTTTATCTGAGATGACTGCTGCCCGATAAGGCTTTTTATGTGCTCATCCGGCAGTCTCGTTTAAGCCGGCATGTGCAGTGCGCTTTCCCGGCCCGTCATGCCGGAGAATGTCTCTTATCAAGGCGCGCTGCGGAATGCATAAAATATGAATATTCACTTTTGCGATACGCTGTTTCCGCACATCTGAAAAATAGTTCCATAAAAGTGGAAAACTACATAGGACCTGAGGAAAAACACGTCCTATGTAGTTTTCCTCAGGTCCTATGTAAGAACACCCCTTCTCTAAGCGCTGATTTCCATTTACTTACGGTGAATCGGAAATCTTCATTAAGTCGTCATAAACCGGCTTCTGCGGATATGAATAAAAAGTGAATAGATGATGAATATTCATTTCCGTAAATCCCGCGGGAGCTCTGCGGAGCGGCGTCAGATGCGGGGGTTATGGGAATATGAATATCGGAAAACGAGACGCGATTTTATTCTACCGGGCGGATGGTTTCTTCGCTTTCGCCTCTCGGCATTTCTATCACCTCGATGTCGTAGAAGCGCCCCTCGTCGGCGGTGAAGCGCACCAGGGTGCGCACCGTCTGCCAGCCCTGTAAGCCCGCGGCGCCCGGGTTGATGTGCAGCAGGTGGAGCTCCTTGTCGTATTTGATCTTGAGGATGTGCGAGTGGCCGCTGATGAAGAGCTTCGGCGGGCGGCGGTAGATCTGCTCGCGGATGCTCGGGTCGTAGTGGCCGGGGTAGCCGCCGATGTGCTTCATGAGCACCTCTGCGCCTTCGCAGCTCCAGCAGAGCTTCTCGGGGTACATGAGCCTCAGGTCGCCCCCGTCGCAGTTGCCGTAGACGGCCCTGAGCGGCGCTATCTGAGCCAGACGCTCGGCGATGAGCATCGAACCGATGTCGCCCGCGTGCCATATCTCGTCGCAGGTAGCGAAATACTTTGCGTATCTTTCGTCCCAGTAGCCGTGGGTATCGGAGAGGAGTCCTATGCGCTTCATGAGTGTTGAGGATTGTCGTGGCTCTGAGGATGGAGGGCTTTGATGCCGAGCTTCTGCTCGATGAAGCGCGCCACGAATTCCGTAGTCCCCTCGATGCCGAAGACGCTGGAGTTGATGCACAGGTGGTAGGTGTCGGCCGATCCCCATGTGCCGTCGGAGTAGAAGTTGTAATAGCGCGAGCGCTGGTCGTCGACCTGATGTATGAGCTTCTCGGCCGTCTGCGCCGTGATGACACGCCTCAGCGAGAGGCGCTTGATGCGGTCGGCCTCGTCGGCCGAGATGAATATGTTGGCGCAGCGCTTCTTATTGCGCAGCACATAGTCGGCGCAGCGTCCTATGAAGATGCACGACTCTTCGGCTGCTATCTTGCGGATAGTCTGGCTCTGTATGCGAAACAGGGTCTCCTCGCTGATGGGATTGCCGTAGATGTCCCCGCTTCCGATGAAGGGAATAAAGTTGGAGAAGAAGGAACGCGTGCCCTGCTTCTTCTCATCGGTGACCTCAAAGTTTCCCTCGTCGATGCCGCTCTCCTTGGCGGCCTGCTTGAGGAGCTCGTTGTCATAACATTTTATGCCGAACATGTTAGCCAGCCTGAGGCCTATTTCCTTGCCTCCGCTGCCGAGCTGCCGTCCTATATTGATTACGTAAGTGTTTTCCATCATGGCGGATGGGTTTTATATTTTCGTTTCTGTATTTGCGAGAGCCTTATCCTGCGCCTTGAAGCGGCGGATGTTGTAGAAGAGGATGACGGCGGTGACGATGGTGGCGGTGAGGTCGGCCAGCGGCACGGAATACCACACGCCGTCGACGCCCATGAAGTGAGGCAGGATCAGCAGGGCCGGCGTGAGGAATATCAGCTGCCGCGTCAGCGACAGGAAGATGCTCGTGTGCGCCTTGCCGATGCTCTGAAAGAATCCCGTAGTCACTATCTGGAATCCGATGACCGGCACTACCAGATTCATCACCTTCAGAGCGTGGGCCGACTCCCTGATGAGCGCCGGATCATCGGAGAACAGGCGCGCCACGGGGGTGCTGAAGAAGAAGGAGATGATGAATCCCACTACCCACACACCGGTGGCCAGGAGAATGGCGTACTTGAGCACCTCGTTGAGGCGCCCGAAGTTTTTTGCACCGAAGTTGAAGCCGGCGACGGGCTGCATGCCCTGATTGATGCCGATGACGACCATCAGGAAGAAGAACGAGATACGGTTGGCTATGCCGTAGGCGCCCACGTCGACGTCGCCGCCGTAGATGACGAGCTGGCGGTTGATGATGATCACCACAAGGCAGGCGCACAGGTTGATGAGGAACGGCGACATGCCGATGGCCAGGCTCCCCTTGACAATGCGGGAGCGCAGGCGGTAGGTGCCGCGGCGCAGGTGGATCATCTCGTCGGGATGCGAGAGCAGGCGAAACTGCCAGATGAGCACTATCACCTGCGAGAGCACCGTGGCCAGCGCCGCTCCGCGGATGCCCCAGTGGAACACGAAGATGAACAGCGGCGCCAGGATGGCATTGGAAACGACCGTGATGATGGTAGCCGCCATGGCCTTGCGCGGCTTGCCCGCGGCGCGCAGCATGGCGTTGAGCCCCAGATAGAGGTGGGTGAACACATTGCCCGCCAGGATGATCTCGAGAAACTTTCGCGCGTAGGGCAGGGTGTAGTCGCTGGCGCCGAAGAACCTGAGGATGGGCGTGAGGAATATGTAGAAGAGCAGGCCGAGGCCCAGACCCATGATGACATTCATCGTGATCACGTTGCCCAGTATGCGCGCCGCGAAGTCGTAGTCCTTCTCGCCGAGCTTCACGGAGAGCAGCGTGCTGCCGCCCACACCGACCATCGCGCCGAAGGCCGACATGATGTTCATGATGGGGAGCGTGAGCGCCAGGCCCATGATGGCGCCCGGCCCGATGCCCTGGCCGATGAAGATGCCATCGATGATATTGTAGAGCGATGAGGCTACCATTGCCACCACCGCCGGAATGGCATACTGCATCAGCAGAGGAAAAATCGGTTTGGAATTGAGATCAATGAGAATCTGCTTGTCTGAAGTCATAAAAGCCCTATTACTCCTTGCAAAGTTACCCTTTTTCTGAGTTATCGGCAAAATAATGATTTGCTATTGTCCGAATAACTTTGAAAAATCATATATTTGCAATATTAATTAAAGAATTTGACAATGAATAGATTTTCCGGAGCGGGACTCCTGTTGCCTCTGGCAATGGGTACGCTTGCCGTTATGATGTCCCCGAGGGCCGCGGGACAGATAACATACATTGATTCCGTCGAGGTGAAGGAAGCCGACATGGGCGTGGAGCGCGTGGCGACCAACTTCCTGCCGCCGTACATCGCCATGGCGGAGAATGATAATCAGACACGCTGGGTGCAGATAGACCTCGGAGGCGCGGTGGACATCGACGCCGTCAAGATTCTCCCGCCCTCGCAGGTGTGGGGGCAGGCCTCGTTCGGATTTCCCACGCGCTTCAGTATCAGTGTCTCCGACGATCCGGATTTCCGCCAATATAAGATGTACGAGAATCAGGAGACCGTGGACGAGTTTCCCGACCCTCTGCACAAGGTGCTCACCTTCTCGGGCGTCAGGGCCCGCGGCAGGTATGTGCGCTTCACGGCCACGCACCTCAGGATGCAGCGCCTCGTGCTGACCAAGATAATGGTGATGTCGGGCGGTAAGGACGTAGCCCAGGGCTGCCGCGTCACCGACTCCAATCCATCACCCGCCTACGACCCCAACATTCTGACACGCCCGCTCAGGGCTGACGGCGAGTTTGTCATCACGGACAATCCGCAGAACGTCATCCCCGCCGACCGGTGGCACCCCGTGCCCGTCCTGGCGGAGACGCCTGCCGGCGGCGTCGCCCTGAAAGGCGGCCTGCTGGAGAAGGTGATGGACAACAATGTGCAGTATCTCCTCCACTCATTTACCTACGAGGAGGTGGTGCGCAACTTCAAGCTCAAGGCGGGCCTGCCCGTGCAGCCCTTCAATCCGAAGTTCGACTTTATGTGGCTCCAGCAATTGCCCGGCTCCTGCGCGGGCCGCTTCCTCATGGGCGCCGGCAACACGCTCCGCTGGAAGAATGTGCCTGCCCTTCGCGATGAGATGAACGCCATAGTCAACCTCATCGATACCTGCAAGGAGAGCGACGGCTATCTGCTGGCCTTCCCCAAGCACATGATGTTCGACGGCGAGAGGGGCGCCTACTGCCGCTCATGGGTGACGCAGGGCCTCATCGAGGCCGGCCTCGGCGGCAACAAGAAGGCGCTCACGCTGGTGAGGAACTTCCAGAACTGGTTTGAGAGCAGCCCCTTCCTCCCCGAGATGCTCAAGCGCTGCAAGCAGGGCGTGCAGGGCACAATCCCCATGACGCGCACATACTTCTCGCCCGTGGGCCGGCCGGAGGACATCTACACGGCGCAGCGCTACTTCCAGCTCGACCACTGGATGGAGGACCTCGCAAAGCGCGACCCGAAGGCCATCTACCAGTTCCCCTACGACCGCCCGCACAATTACCTCATCACGACGTTCGAGGCCTACATGGACCTTTACCTCGCCACGGGTGATAAGCGATACCTCGAGGCGGTGCAGGGCGGCTACGACCTGTTCCACGACAACTGGGAGCACATCGGCGGTTCGCTCGCCATTAACGAGGGCGAGTTTATCTACGGGCCGAAGTCCTACTGGCTCACCAAGAACACCGGCGAGCTCTGCGGCAACGCCTTCTGGGTGAAGCTCAATCAGAGATTTCACAGGATCATGCCCGGCGAGGAGAAATATGTGGCCGAGATGGAGAAATCTATCTACAATGTCATTATCCCCAATCAGAAAGACGGCTTGACGATACGCTACTTCGCTCGGCTCACGGGCCACAAGGACCCCGCCGCCGCGCCCTCCAATACATGCTGCGAGGGGCAGGGCACACGCATCTTCGGTTCCCTCCCCGAGTATATCTACAGCGTGGGGAGCGACGGCGTGTGGGTCAATCTCTTTGCCTCGTCCTCCATCACGGCGCGCATCGGCAGCAAGAGCCAGCGGATAGAGATGACGGCCGATTACCCCTACAGCACACAGGTCAGCCTTAAGGTGCTGAGCAACGAATGCAGCGCTCCGACGTCGCTCTACCTGCGCATGCCCTACTGGGCCATGGGTGAGGTGAGCGTCAGGGTCAACGGCAAACTATTTGCAAAGGGCCGCCCGGGCTCGTTCCTCAATGTCCGCCGCCTGTGGCGCAAGGGCGACAAGGTGAGCTTCGACATCCCCGCAGGCTTCACGGCCGAGAAATATACGGGCGTCGACGAGGCGTTCCAGGGCAATCACTACGGCCTGCTCTACGCCGGCGTGATGATGGCCGCAGTAAGCTCTAACGACAAGGATGCGTTCGTCATCGATGTCACGCCGGAGAACATAGCCGATGCGCTGGTGCCCGTGAAGGGCAAACCGCTCCATTTCCGCCTCAAGGGCAATGACAGCATCGAGATAATACCCTATTTCGAGGTGCAGGAGCAGGCGTTTACATGCTTCCCTGCCCTGAGCGGGAAATGACGGCCGGTGAGGAACAGGGCAGAGCTTTCTTCCCTGTTCCCATGCTTACATAGAGAGGTTGCCGCCGTTCCAAAGGGTAATATTATGCTTCCCGGAATGCGTAATATTCTTTTCCGGAATGTTGTGCCCGGCGTCGCAATTTTCCTGAATACGACTAAGTAACGAAGCGGAGCATATCTACGCGGGGAGAACGAATATGCCCCCAAATGTACGCGAGATATTTGGGGGCATTAAAGTTATATCCTGACTTGTGAACCCTGCGGAGAACCTTGCGAGCCTTACCGGGGACTTTGTGAACCCTACCTGGGACCTTGTGAACCTTCCGGAGGAACTTGAGAGCTCTACCAAGAGTTATGCAGGCCCTGCGGAGGGTTATGTAAGCCTTACCGGAGGTCAGCTGAAGAAGCCGAGCAGCACGCCGGCGGCGACAGCGGAACCGATAACGCCGGCTACGTTCGGGCCCATGGCGTGCATCAGCAGATAGTTGGTGCTGTCGTATTGCAGGCCGAGCTGATTGGAGATACGGGCGCTCATAGGCACGGCCGAAACGCCTGCGTTGCCGATGAGCGGGTTGATCTTGTTGCCCTCCCGGAGGAAGAGATTCATAATCTTGACGAAGATCACTCCCGAAGCCGTAGCTATCATGAAGGAGATGGCGCCGAGGATGAAGATGAATATCGTGTCGCGGGTGAGGAACACGCTGGCCTGCGTGGAGCAGCCCACTGTCAAGCCCAGCAGCATCACCACGATGTCGTTGAGGGCGCTGCCTGCGGTCTTGGCAAGGCGTGTCGTCTTGGTGCTCTCCTTGAGGAGATTGCCGAAGAACAGCATACCGAGCAGAGGCAGGCCGGAGGGCACTATGAAGGCCGTGAGAAGCAGGCCCACGATGGGGAAGATAATCTTCTCGGTCTGGGATACCTTACGAGCCGGCTTCATCTTGATGACGCGCTCCTTCTTGGTCGTAAGCAGCCTCATGATAGGCGGCTGGATGACCGGCACGAGGGCCATGTAGGAGTAGGCGCACACGGCGATGGCTCCCATCAGATTGGGCGAGAGCTTGGAGGAGAGGAAGATGGCCGTCGGGCCGTCTGCGCCGCCGATGATGGCGATGCCGGCAGCCTGATTGGGCTCAAAACCGAGCAGCAGAGCCACCATGTAAGCTCCGAAGATGCCGAATTGCGCAGCGCCGCCGATGAGTAGCAGTTTCGGGTTGGCCAGCAGAGCGGAGAAATCGGTCATTGCTCCTATGCCGAGGAAGATGAGCGGCGGATACCAGCCGTTCTTTACGCCGGAGTAGAAAAAGTTGAGCACAGAGTTGTCCTCGTAGAGACCTATCTCGAGGCCGGCGGCCTTGAAGGGAATATTGCCCAGGATGATGCCGAGGCCGATGGGGATAAGTAACAGCGGCTCAAAGTCCTTGCGGATGGCAAGCCAGATGAACACTATTCCTATCAGGATCATGATGAGATTCTGATAGGTGGCGCAGGCTACTCCGGTATAGCTGAGAAAGTCGCTGAATTTCCCGGATAGAAATATCCAGAAATCGTTCATCGCCTAAAGGGTTTCAAGCGATGGTAAGCATGGTGTCGTCGGTCATTACCGAGTCGCCCTTGTTGACGGTGATGGAGGAAACGGTGCCGTCACACTCAGCTCCGATGTTGTTCTGCATCTTCATAGCTTCCAGCACGATCACGGTCTGTCCCTTCTTGACAGCGTCGCCTACGGCCACCTTGATGTCGGACACCACACCGGGCAGCGGAGCCTTGACGGGCGTTCCCTTGCCAGGAGCTGCGGAGGCTTTGGGAGCGGGAGCGCTTTGAGCGGGAGCAGCGGCCTTGGGAGCGGGTGCTGCAGCGGGTGCGGGGGCTGCGGCAGCCTCGGCGGCTATGCCGCTCACGGGCACGGCGCCGTCGCCGGCCTCTCCGTCGATCTCGACGTCATAGTCTCTGCCGTTTACCTTTACCTTGGCATTCTTGCCGTTGATTTCATCGATGGTTACATCGTAGGTTTTTCCGTTTACGCGATATTTGTATTGTTTCATTGTTGGGAAGATTTTGCGTTTGTGGGGTTGGGTCAATGTCTTTTGATAGTGCGGAAATTGTAAGCCGGCGTGTTCCAGGCCGATGCGGCGCTGCGGATGGTGATGACGCCGCTCTCCTCGTCGTGTACCTCTTCGTGGATGGCACGGTCTACAGCGAGCGCCAGCGCAGCTACGGCCTCCTCTTCGCTGCCCTCGGGCAGGGAGATGGCGTTGCTCTCGTCGGTGTCGATGCTCACTATCGTGCCGGCGTTCTCATCGACCGTAACGGTCAGCGAGCCGCCATTCAGATTGTAGTTGTATACTCTCATTATTTATATGTTATTGTTCGTCGTGTAGTCGAGCCCTCCGGTGGTGTTCCAGCGTGTCGGGTGGGCCTTGATGGTGATGACGCCGCTCTCGTAGTCGTGCACATTGGCCGTGGCGCTCTTGAGGGCCATCGCGATGACGACCATCACCTCCTCGTCGGGGCTCTCGCTTCCGGCTGTGGCGGTCGCGCTGTCCGCTCTCACCGTCCCGGCGGCGCTCCGCGCGGCTGCGGTTCTGGCGCTCTGCTTCCTGGCGCGGTAGATGAATATCTTGCCGAAGAAATAGAAGAATAGAGCCAGCAGCGCCAGACACGAGAACACGATGCCCATGCCGAGGATCGACATGCCGATGCCGTCGGGGTCGTGCTGCTTAAACTCGGCCACCTTGTCGTCGCTCATGCCCTCGCGCGAGTTGGCTACGCCGGGCGTCACATCCTCGGGCATGCAGAAGAGCCACACATAGTCTCTTCCGCCCTTCCTGAGGAAGCGGGCATAGGAGCAGTCGGGCTTGCTGCAGGCCGGCACTGTGACAGAGTCGAGCAGTGTGTGGCCGTCGCCGTCGAAGAGCGCGATGAAATTGCTTTTCCCCGGCTCCAGGCGAAATGTAGTGTGCAGCGTGCCCAGATTGGGCTGCGCATCGGCGAAAAAGACGATGCGTTCCTGCGCCTTGAGCGCCGTGCGGCTATCGCCTTTCGCTATCTGCGACATGAGCTTGACGCGCTCGGGCACGGACATATCCTCCAGAGCGCGGCGATCATTGGTGAGATAGCAGCTCTGGATGTTGACCGTACCGTAGGAGGTGTTGCAGATCTCTATCCACGGGGAGTGCTGCCCGGTCTCGTCGATAAGCCCGTTCCGATTGTCCGTCACTACCTCGCTGATCTTGAGGTTGGAGGCTATCTGAGCCTTCGCCCCTGGCGCTATGGCGCATATAGCGAGTGTCGTCAGAATAAATAAGGTACGCCTCATGCAGGTATTCTCTTATATATAAGGAATGATTAATTACATAGGAATGTTGCCGTGCTTCTTGGCGGGACGCTCCTCGCGCTTGTTGGCGAGCTGAGCCAGTGCGCGGCAGATGCGGAAGCGTGTGTTGCGCGGCTCGATAACATCATCGATGTATCCCTTCATGGCTGCCTGATAGGGATTGGTGAACAGGTCGTTGTACTCCTTCTCCTTCTCGGCCAGGAACGCTTTCGGGTCGTCCTTCGTCTTGGCCTCCTTGGCGCAGAGTACGGCCACGGCTCCGCTGGCGCCCATCACGGCTATCTCGGCCGAGGGCCATGCGTAGTTGAGGTCGCCCTTGAGCTGCTTGCAGCTCATCACGATGTGCGAACCGCCGTAGCTCTTGCGCAGAGTCACGGTCACCTTGGGCACCGTAGCCTCGCCGTAGGCGTAGAGGAGCTTGGCGCCGTGATCGATGACGGCGTTGTATTCCTGGCCTGTGCCCGGCAGGAAGCCCGGCACATCGACGAGCGTCACGATGGGGATGTTGAACGCGTCGCAGAAGCGCACGAAGCGGGCGCCCTTGCGGCTGGCGTTGACGTCGAGCACACCGGCGTAGACAGAGGGCTGATTGGCCACGATGCCGACGCTCTGACCGTTGAAGCGTGCGAAGCCCACGATGATGTTCCTGGCAAACTGGGAGTGTACCTCAAAGAATTCGCCGTTGTCCACCACTGCGCCGATGACCTTGTACATATCGTAGGCCATGTTGGCATTGTCGGGGATGATCTCGTTGAGCATATCCTCCTTGCGGTCTATCGGGTCGTTGCACTCCACCCTCGGAGCGCTCTCCATATTGTTCTGCGGGATGAAGCTGAGCAGCTTCTGAATGAGCGCGGCGGCTTCCTCCTCGGTCTTGGCCGTGAAGTGGGCCACACCGCTCTTGGCTGCGTGCACCTTGGCTCCGCCGAGGTCCTCGCTGCTCACGTCCTCGCCCGTCACGGTCTTTACCACCTTCGGGCCGGTGAGGAACATGTAGGACACACCCTCGAGCATGATGACAAAGTCGGTAAGGGCGGGGGAGTAAACGGCTCCGCCGGCGCAGGGACCCGAGATGACGGATATCTGAGGTATCACGCCCGAGCTCTCGATGTTGCGCTGGAAGATGTTGCCGAAGCCAGCCAGAGCGTCGATGCCCTCCTGAATGCGGGCTCCGCCCGAGTCATTGATGGCGATGCACGGCGCGCCCATCTTGAGGGCCATGTCCTGCACCTTGCATATCTTCTCGGCCATCGTGATGCTCAGCGAACCGCCGTTGACCGTGAAATCCTGAGCGTAAACATATACCAGACGCCCTGCTATCGTACCGCTGCCGGCTACAACGCCGTCGCCGAGATACTGCTTCTTTTCCATTCCGAAATTATGGCATCTGTGGAGCTTGAACATGTCAAATTCCTCAAAGCTGCCCTTGTCGAGCAACAGGTCAATGCGCTCGCGCGCCGTAAGCTTGCCTTTGGCATGCTGTTTCTCTATGGCTTTTTCGCCTCCGCCTAAGCGCGCCTTCGCACGCTTCTCTACTAATTCTCTGATTTTTTCGGATTGAAGACTCATTTTGATTATTGTCTTTTTGAAGTTATCGATAATACAACAGGCCACAAGGCCCTAATTCCGTGCAAATATAGATATTTTTCGCCTAACAGCCGTGTTATAAGAGCCTTTTTCTGCTTTTTGGCTGCTTCTACGGCGCTTATGTACAAAGTCATGCTGCCCGCCGCTCTCTGTAGTGCTCAAATAGAGAATATTCCCCATCATGGGAAAGGCGCTATGCGCACGTCATGAAAAACCTTCCGCATGCGCGGATGCTCACATAGGACCTGAGGAAAACTACATTTGAGGTAGTTCAAAACGTCTCAAATGTAATTTCGGCCCTTCGGGAGCGCTGATTTTTAGGTAGTTGCAAAGGGCAGAAAACTGCCCTCCGGAGCGCTGCTGGTGCGGACGAGGAAATTGCCAGGCGAGGGAAATAGCCGGGAGGGCCGCTGCAGCGCGTCCCGCATGCCCGATAAGGCAAAGCGCGAAGAAATTTCGATGCAGGAAACTCACGATAGATAGTGAGAGACACATATCCCATTATAACTTTCTGTTCCTTTCGCGGCGGCTGCGGCCGCTGAGGCAGCGGCCCTCCCAGCCAGACTTCGGGCAAAACGATACAAGCTTTCTTCTTATCGAAGTCCTCAATCCTCTGCTCCGCCGATATAACTTCGCACTCCGAAACGCCTGCGCTTTTCCACTTATTTGAATAGGCCATTCACCACTTCTCAAAAAAACTTCCGCTTAACACCAAAACTACATTTGAGACGAGGAAAAACATGTTTGAGGTATTTCAAAACATCTCAAACATAATTTTGGCCTTCTGGAGGCGCTGATTATCACTTATTTACACGGGGTGATTTTGACGCTATTCGGGGACGGAAAACCATCGCTTCCGCCAGGTCGAAATATGAGCGCAACCATGGCTCTCTGTAGACATCTGTTCCGCTTCTCATGTCAGCTGATCGGGACACGGCGCCGCGGGAGAAAGTCTGGCTATCGCCTTCCCGGGAATGCAGAATCCGGGCGCCTTCGAGGCCCAAACGAGCGGATTCTACGAAGATAATACAAATAATTCCAAATTTATTTGCTCGGAATGAAATAATTATGCTATATTTGAAGCGAATATTACTAACTCAAAAGAAGAAAGGCCATGAGAAAGTATTTGCTTTTAGCATTTTGTATTATGTTTGCGCTGTCACCATTCGCAAAGGTGAACGCGGAAATAGCGATTGGCACTGTTGAAGTAGACAGCAGTATGTGTTATAAGTCGCGGTTTTTGAACATTAATACTCCGATACACAACTTGCAGTACCGCGTAGAGTGCAAGCTCGACACTCCGTGCCCGGACGGCGTGTGCGGGTATATGTTTGTACTGGTCCGTGATACGACGCGGGGCCGGTATATATCGATGGCAGCCAAGAAGTATATCAAGCATCTGAAGCGTGAGATGCGCCTCAAATATACCCTCTATGATTATGGCTATGATACATTTGGCCGTTTTGGCCAGCTTGTAGGTACCAAAGTCACTGTCTATGTTGACTTTTTCCCCTTCGATCGCATGAGGACTGTGGTGTCCGCGAAGGCGAAATATTACACACCTCTGCGTGAGGCCCGTCTGCGCGCATGGAGCAGTAAGAAGGCTGCGCGAGAGACAAAGATGCTGAAGCACCGCATGGGGGACTATTATTATTGTCATGGGCAGGTCAGTCCGGAGCGCAAGGCCAAGGTGGAGCGTATGAGAAAGGCGTTCTGGGACAAGGCCGCCATGTACAAGGCTCAGGCGAAGGCTGATGACCAGAAAGCCTGGGAGGAATGGAAGAAGAATGATAAAGATAAATAGTGAACATCATGAGAGCGATAGTTGCGGTCATCTGCCCGCTGGTGTGCATGATGACAATGGCCTCGGCGAGGCCAGATAACGGAGTGAACGAGATTTCTCCCGTCCAGACCGGGACGGCGGAGAACGAGATTCTGACCGAGAAAGACACATTCTTCTTCTATCAGGCGCGAGGGGTGTATAAACCGAATTCGCAGTGTACCTACAAATATAATGTATTTGTTGATGTCAGCAGAGTAGAAAAGGGATATGTCGTATGCTCCGCAGTGTTTGGCCCGACCGGATATTCCCCGCTTCTGGGCGAATTTTATTTCCACAGAGGCGGTGGTAATATCAAGTTCAAATTCCCGCTGTCCGAGCGGCACAAGATGGTGAAGGTATCGGCTTACAATATGGACACGTTCCATCCCAAAGTTACCGGCGATGTGATCGCCGAGCGCCTGACTGCCTATATAGATTTTTATCCCATGGATAAAGGCAAGACTACTGTGCGCGTAGAGCGAACCCAATTGCACCGCTCCGACCTGGCCGAATACAGCAAATGGTGTCGTGTGGCTGAGCGGCAACATTATCGCGATATATCGGATGCGAAAAAAGGCTTAAGGCTATTTAATGCCCGTACGTGGAAAGAGCGAACGGAGAATGAGGACCGCCTGAATGCTCTGTACCGCCAGTACAAGGAGATGAAAAACAAGAAGCCGTTATGAGAGCGATAATGTCAGTCATCTGCCCGCTGGTGTGCATGATGACAATGGCCTCCGTAAGGCCCGATAACGGAGTGAACGTGACGCCCGCTTCTCAGACGGAGACGGGGGTGAACGAGGTAGAGAAAAAGAGCGAAGAATTCTTTTCCTATAATGCAAAAGGAGTATATAAAGCAGCATCACAGCGTACCTACAAATATGATTTAGGGGTATTTCGCACCAGAAATGCAAAGGGAGCCGTTATCTGCTATGTCGGACTCAGCGTGAAGGGGAATAATTCACACACAGGTTATCCTTTCTATTGGAATAGCGGGGAAAGACTGTTCAGATTCCCGCTGTCAGCGCGCCATAAAGAAGTGAAGGTCTCTGCATGTAATTTCGACGCATTCCATCCCGAAACTACCGGCGATGTGATCGCCGAGCGCCTGACCGCATATGTGGACTATTATCCCTGCGATGCGGGCAAGACTAAAGTAAGGTTTGAGGTCACACAATTGCATCGCTCCGATCTGACCGAATACAAGAAGTGGATGCGCGACGCCGGGTATAATAAGTATCGGTGTGTCGCAGAGCATTACAAACATCCGGTATATTATAGCAAAGACAGAACAGATAAAGAGCAGACAAGAGCGTATAAGAAATGGCTGAAACTTGATAACAAAGTCGAAGCGATGAAAAACAAATAGCGGAAACTGTGCAGTCATGAAGAAGTATTTTGTTGCTTTGATAGGCCTTCTTATCGCTGCGAGCTCGCCGGCGGCTACTGATAATGCCGCGGCGAGGCCGGACAAGGGGGTGATAGCAGACGGTTGGCCTACCTCGCCGCTCGAAGAGCCCTTGCACTTGCGCAAGACGGGTCCGGCTTTGCCTACGCCTTTATATAGGTTGAGCCACTATATCATTTGCGACATCGATACCCCGGCCGCCGATGGTGTGTGCGGGCGTGTTCAGGTCTTTTTGCGCGACACAACGCGGGGCCGGCGCATATATATGTACGGAGAGAGGTACATCAGGCATTTCAAACGGCATATGCGTCTGAAGTTTAACCTCTACGATTACGGCTACAGCAACGCTACAGATTTTGGTAAGATAGTGGGAACCAGAGTCACGGTCTATGTCGACTATTTCCCACTTGAGAGTAATAAGACGGTAGCGAGCTATAAGGTGAAATATTATAGTCCGCTGCGTAAGGCCCGTCAACGCGCCTGGAGTAGAGAGGAGGCGTCGGCAGCTGCCGATAAGTTGCGCCATCGTATGGCGGTCTATAATTACGAACACTGTCCCAAGGATGATCCCCGCCGCCCTAAGGCAGAGCGCATGAGAAGGGACTTTTGGAAGAGAGTCTCAGAGAGTAAGGCTCAGGTGGAGGCAGAGGGCCGGACAGCCTGGGAGGAATGGCAGAATAGTAACAGAGGAAAACAGTGAACATCATGAGAGCGATAATGTCAGTCATCTGCCCGCTGGTGTGCATGATGACAATGGCCTCCGTGAGGCCAGATAATGGAGTGAATGCGGCTTCCGCGGCCACGGCCGGGACGGAGGAGAATGAGATAGTGACCACGGTCGACAAGTTGTTCTTCTACGAAGCCAAAAGCGAGATCAAAGCCAGTCCGTCGTTTACATACTCTCCCGTCATCAGTACGGGAAAATCCGGAACGGTGGATGACCGTACGCTCATCTTTCTCAGTCTGGATGCGTGGCGGCGGTCGGCTGCGTATCCCCGGTCGGATATCCGGTTTGGGGGAACTAATTACTTCCTGTATCCTCCGACAGCGCGTCATAAGAAATATAAGGTGTCGGCCTATAATTTCCGGGCACACCTGCCGCGCATCAGCGGTGACGTAATAGCAGAGCGCATCACGGCGTATGTGGACTATTATCCCTATGACCGCGGCAAGACAAAAGTGCGCTTTGAACTGACGCGCCTGCATGGCGGCGACCTGACCGAATACAAGAAGTGGCAGCGCGACGCCGCCCGTCAGGAATATCAGAGCAATACGTATCTCCAGAAGAGTTGGGACATCGACAAAGCCCGTACGAGAAAAGGACTATTGAAGGAGATGGACCGCCGGAGTCAGGTGAACAAGAAAGTAGAGCATATGAGTCAGGAATAGACCCTGACCGGACACGGATACCAGGGGCGCAGCAGGCGGGAACTCTCCCGCTTGTTGCGCCCCGTGCTTTGCTCAGGTCGCGATGCCGTATATATAAATATGCGTGCCGGGGAAGAAGGATTTACGTATAAATTCTTATTTTTGCACGTATAATGGAGGCATTATATATATCTGTTTACGACGATCCTCTGAGCCTGGAGCCCGGGACAAAGGCCGCCGACCTGGAGCTCCTGCCCGCATGGCGCAGGGCTAAGGTGCTCGCCATGCGCGACACGGTGCACAGGGCGATGGGCGTCAGGGCCTTTCTTATGCTGGGCGATATGCTGCGGGCGCACTTCGGGATAGAGCAAATCCCCGAGTTCGCCTACGGCGCTCACGGTAAACCGTACATGAAAGAATATCCCGATATACATTTTAATATAGCTCACTGCCGCCGCGCCGCTATGTGCGTGGTGGCCGACCGCCCTGTGGGCTGCGACATCGAGGAGACGGGGCGTGGAGCGAGCGAAGGACTGATAGCGAAATGCATGAGCCCGGGCGAGCAGGCCGCAATAGCTCGGGCCGACGACCGCGGGGCTGTCTTTGCCTCGCTTTGGACACGCAAGGAGGCTGTGGGCAAATGCATAGGCACCGGCCTTACGGACGAGATGCCGCACTACCTCGACGCTGACCGGCTTCGCGGCTTCGATCTGAGGGGCGAGGTGAGGCGCGACAAAGGATATGCCATTGCGGTGTGTCTGGGAGGAAAGGAGGCTGAGCAATGAACGGCCTGAGGCGCTGGGCAGGCGCTCTCATGATGGCGCTCCTCGTCACGACGCAGGCCACGGCCGCCGACATCATTACCTCAAGCGGCAAACCGACTCACGGGATGTGGCTCTGCTTCCGGAAGGCTGTGACGCTCTCCAGAGCTGTCAGCTCCGCGACTCTCAGAATAGCTGCCGACAGCAAATATATCCTGGTCATCAACGGCGATACGGTGGTGCGGTACGGCGGCTTGAAGCGCGGCCCCAATCCCCGGGACACATATATCGACACGGTCACAGTCCGCAATCTGAAAGCCGGGCACAATGATATCGCAGTGCTGGTGTGGTATCTGAAGAGCGGCGGTTTCAGTCACCGTCCTTCGCCTGTGGCGGGACTTTATTTTGACATGGAGGCCGGCCGTGTACGCGTGCAGAGCGACAGTACATGGAGTGTGAGGCGCTTTACGGCGCTGTATGTCCCCACGGGCGACACACCCAATACTCGACTCGCCGAGAGCAATATCGGATACAATGCCGCAGCCGACACGGTGGGCCTCACGGACACGACGACCGCGGGCCACGGCTGGGAGAAGGCCGTAGTGGTGAGCGCCGACTCGGCCAAGTGGGGACAGTTTGTGTTGCGCCCGCTGCCCATGGTGCACTACTACGGCGTCCGCGACTATGTCTCCACCCACAGCAGCGGCCGGCTCATCTATTGCTACCTGCCCTACGACGCGCAGGTGAGCCCCGTGCTGACGCTCCGTGCCGGGGCGGGCAAGACCGTCGCAGTCTATTCGGACGTCTATCCGCGTATGAAGCCCGAGATTGTGGCGCGCTATGAATACAAGACCCGCGACGGGCTGCAGACGTTTGAGTTTCCGGGCTGGATAAGCGGCCATACCATTATATATAATGTACCTGCCGGTGTGGAGGTGGTGCGCCTCGCCTATCGCGAGAGCGGTTACGCATGCTCTCTCGCGGGCAGTTTTGAGAGCGACGACGAGGAGCTCAACAAGTTGTGGCGCAAGGCGCAGCGCACGCTCTATGTCAATATGCGCGACAATTTTATGGACTGCCCCGACCGCGAGCGCGCGCCCTATACCGGCGACGAGGCAGTCTGCTTCGCCCAGATCCCGTACGCTCTCTCGCCCGAGGCTTACATGCTGATGCGCAAGGCCGTCTCCGAGTTTTTCGCCTGGCAGCGCAAGGACTCCGTGCTCTACGGCCCCGTGCCTTCGGAGACATGGACCAAGGAGATGCCGCAACAGTCGCTCGCTTTCCTCGCCGAGGGATTGTGGTCCTATTATATGACTACCGGGGACATAGCTACCATCAAACCGCTGCTGCCTGCCTTCAGGAAATACCTTAGTCTGTGGACGCTGCAAACCTCCGGCCTGCCTTCCTACCGCAAAGGCGGATGGGAATGGGGCGACTGGGGAACGGGCGTCGACCTCACGGCTCTCCATGACGCCTGGTATGCCGCTGCGCTGCGCACCTACGCCTCGCTCTCCGCCGTAGCCGGCAACAGCGACGAGGAGAAGTGGGCCACAGAGCGCCGCAACACTATCGTAGCGGCTTACAACAGGAAGTATCTCACCGGCAGCGGCTACCGGAGCTCCTCTACGCCCGACGACCGCACCCAGGGCCTCGCCGTGACGGCGGGCATAGCTCCGGACAGTGTGTTCCGGCGCCTGAGAAATGTGATGACCACCCATAAGAACGCGAGCCCCTATATGGAGATGTATGTGCTCCGCGCCCTCTGCGAGACGGGCTATACGGATGACGCCCTGGCGCGTCTGCGCTCCCGTTACAAGGCGATGGCGGACAGCGTATACACCACGCTCTGGGAGCACTTCAGCCCGCTGCGCACCTCCTCGCTCAATCACGCCTGGAGCGGCGCGCCGCTGCTCATCCTGTCGCGTTATGTGGCGGGCATAGAGCCCCTGAAGCCCGCCTTCCGGGAGTTCCGTGTCTGCCCGCATATGGGCGACCTCGGCTATGTCAGCACTTCTCTCACCGTCCCCGCTGGCCGCATCAACCTGATGGTCGATACCCGTGGCGGCTACACTATGAAGGTCGATGTCCCCAAGTCCTGCAAGGCGCGTCTGCTTCTGCCTGCGGGCTATGTGGGCTATCATCTCGACGGCAAAGGGGTGAAGCTCTCTCTCGCAGCCGATACCGCCTATTATGAGCTCACGGTCGATGCCGGTTCCCACCGCTTGGAGGCCCTGGAGAGCATCTCCGACACTACGGGAATATCGTCTCGGGTGGATTCGCTGGCGCGTGTGCTCAGGTCGCTCTCTTCCTCTGCTACGGCGGGCAGCGATGTGGGATGCATCCCCGCTGACGTGCTCTCCGACCTGAGACAGCAGGCGGAGGACTGCCTGAAGAATGTTTCCGCCTCTTCGGATGTCTTTGACAAGGTGTTTCAGCTTCGCGATATGCAGCATGTAGCGAGCCTTTTCTTCACCTCCGTGAATATGCCTGCGGCGGGCCAATGGTACGAGCTGAGGGGTGCGGATGGCGAGGCGCTCGCCGCGCGGCCTGCGCTTGCGGGCCTTGCTCCGGCGGCGAAGCTGTGGCGCGTGGAGACGACCGGCAGGGCGGGAGAGCTGATGTTCCGCAATGTCGCCGACCGGAGCGCGATCTCTGAGCAGGCCGTGCAGCTTTATCCCCTGTCCGACGGTCAGGTGGCGCTGCGCCTCGACTCTACGGGGCAGTATGCCGTGCTCGCGGCGGACCACAGCCTTGCCTGGCAGTACTGCTCCGGCGGCATTCCTTCCGGGAAAGTCTGCGCCTTCACGCTCAAAGATGCCGACCGCACGGCCGAGGTATATTCCGAGACCCTCGGCGCGGGTGATTTTACCGCCATCTGCCTTACCACCGCCGTGGACAGCATCGATTTTACGCGCTTCCGGGCTTACCGCATTGCGTCCGCCATTAAGGATGCGACCGGCGAGGTGACCGGCGTGAAGCTGCGCGAGATCACGGACCGCCACCCCGTAGTAAAAGCGGGCGTGCCCTTTATCGTGATGGCCGACAGCCTGAATGCGGGGCCAGTCCGACTGGCCGTCTACTCCGCTGGCGGTACTTCCATCGCCTCCGATGCGGGCGTCTACAACGGCCTGCACGGCCTGAGCGCTGACATGACTGTCAACGGTCTCGACACGTGCTTCCTCGCCGGGCGCTATATGGTGCGCGCCGGGGCAGGGCGCTCTCTGCCCGCCGGCCGTTGCTACATCGCTCTCAAGAGCGTGCGGCAGCTTTCCACTACCGCTGCCATCTCCCTGATGATAAATGATACCTATGACGGCGTTGCGCGTGTGCATGTGAACGATGGCGGTCCCGACGCGCCGCAGGAGGGCCGTGTGTACACTCTCGACGGTGTCTCCGTCCCCTCTGTGAAGGGCGTACCCAAAAACGGCGCCGTGCAGAAGGGAGAAATCTTTATCCGGAACGGAAGAAAAGTGATTGCGAAATAGAAAAGCGGGACTTTCCAGCGTGACTTAATCATAAATATACACTCGTAAAACATAAAGAAAAGTACAGATTTATAATCTTCAACAAAAAAAAGGAACAAAAAAACCGCTTATCCTTTGCCGATAAGGAAATATGCAGTATTTTTGTTCTGCAATTTTTGTGGACGAGTATATCTCCCCGCGAAATGAGCTGATGCGAATAGAAATATAAATAATCAACAAACAATTAATCGTAAAACTAATTCTTTAAACAATGGCAACAACAACAGTTAAGGCTCCGGCTGCAAAGCCCAAGAGCAAAAACACCGGCTTTAAGGGTATTAAAGCTGCGTGGATTGTAATGGTAGTGTGCTTCGCTATCGCACTCTGCTTCTACTTGTTCGTTCTCGGAAATCCTAACAACTTCCAGGGCGGCGATCCGGCTAACCAGCCTGTTCAGGGCAACCTGCTCGGTACGATGTACAAAGGTGGTTTCATGGTGCCTATCATCCTCACCTGCCTTCTTACCGACTTTGCTATCATTATAGAGCGCTATTTCGCACTTCGCACCGCTTTCGGTAAGACCAGCCTTGTGAAGTTCGTAGCCGACATCAAGGCAGCTCTTGCCAAGAACGACCTCGATGCCGCTCAGAAGCTCTGCGACAAGCAGAGAGGCTCTGTATCCAATGTAGTATCCGCTACGCTCCGCAAGTACAAGGAGATGGAGGAGAATACCGTTCTGACCAAGGAGCAGAAAGTGCTCGCTATCCAGAAAGAGCTCGAGGAGAGCACCGCTCTGGAGATGCCTATGCTGCAGCAGAACCTCCCGATCCTCGCTACCCTTACAACGCTTGGTACACTTTTCGGACTGTTCGGAACTGTGATGGGTATGATCAGGTCCTTCGCCTCTCTGGCAGGTGAAGGTGGTACTGACTCAGCCATGCTTTCTGTAGGTATTTCCGAGGCACTTGTTAATACCGCCTGCGGTATTGCTACGGCAGCCTTCGCCCTTATCGGCTACAACTTCTACACTAACAAGATTGATAAACTGACATTCAGCCTTGACGAAGTAGGCTTCACAATCGTACAGACATTCTCGGCTACCCACTAATCAACTAAAGAAGAAAGGTTAAATCATGGGACGTTTTAAATTAAAGAAAAAGGATGTCTACATAGACATGACTGCTATGAGTGACGTCACTGTCCTTTTGCTTACCTTCTTTATGTTGACATCTACCTTTATTAAACCGGAGCCTGTAAAGGTTAACACCCCGGGCTCAGTGTCTGACATCAAAATCCCGGAAGCTAATGTCCTTACCATTACGGTGGACAAGGACGGCAGAGTCTTCCTGGCCCTCGATAAGAAGGGCGATATGATGTCCACTCTTGATGAAATGCAGGAAAAGTATGGCCAGAGCTTCAACAATCAGGAGAAGCGCGCATTCGGTCTGCTTACCACATTCGGCGTGTCGGTCGGACAGCTCAAGGCGTTCCTCGCCCTCAAGCCCGAAGATCAGACAGCTTTCCTCAAGAGTCCCCAGTGCAAGGGCATTCCCTGCGACAGCACGCACAACGAATTCAAAGACTGGGTGCAGAGTGCGCGCAATGTCAATCCGGATCTGCGCATTGCAATAAAGGCAGACTCTAAGGTCTCTTATAAGGTAATCAAACAGGTCATGAACTCCCTTCAGGATATCAAGGAGAACCGTTATAATCTTATAACCTCCCTGAAGAAAGAAGACTAATTATAGATGATAATATGGCTAACAAACTAGGACGCAGTAAACAGAAAAAATTTAATTGCCGCATAGACTTTACGCCTATGGTCGACATGAATATGTTGCTGATCTGCTTCTTCATGCTCTGTACATCTATGATTAAGCCGCAGACTATGGAGATCAACATGCCTACCAATAAGGACGACATTAAAGAAGATCAGCGAAACCAGGTGAAGGCCTCCGAGGCTATCACTCTGTTGCTTGCTAAGGACAACAAGATCTACTATTATGAAGGTATCCCAGAGATCAATACTCTCAAGGAGACCACATATGGCAAAAACGGACTCAGGGCCTACCTGCAGCGCCGCAACGCCGTTGCCCTCAACAAAGTGAACAAACTCAAGGCCGACCGCGAAGCTCATGCCACCACCAACACCAAGCTGATGGCCCAGCAGGATGCAATATACCGCCAGGAGCTCATCAAGATCAAGGGTGAGAAAGGTGTACCTAATGTTATTATCAAAGCTACGGACGATGCTCTCTACGAGAACCTCATCGATGTGCTCGACGAGATGCAGATCTGCGGTATTGGTAAATATGTGATAGATAAAATTACCGACTTCGACAAGAAGATGATCAAGTACTATACGGACAACCATCCCGGTAGTGCTGCACCAGCTCCTGCTCCGGCGAAGTAAACAGTAAAGCGAAATAATTATGGCAAAGATAGATTTAGCATCGAAATCGTGGTGCGACATGGTGTTCGCCGGTCGTAACCAGGCCTATGGAGCTTACCAGCTGCGCTCAGAGCTCGGTCACCGTAACACGATAGCGTTGATAGTAGTATGCGCTTTGATAGTCTTAGGACTTATCATTCCTCTGCTCATCAAGGCTGTTACGCCCAAGAAGTCGGCCGATGATATCCAGGAGGTCACCACATTCTCCAAGCTCAAGGAGGCTGAAGTCAAGGACCAGCACATCAAGAAGGTGCAGCCCAAGGAGCCTCAGCAGGAGGTGCAGCGCATCAAGAGCTCCATCAAGTTCACAGCCCCTGTCATCAAGGAAGATGATCAGGTGAACGAGCAGGATGAGCTCAAGACGCAGGAAGCTCTTGGTAAGTCGAACCTCACCATATCGGTAGCCGATGTGAAAGGTAACGATGAGGAGCACGGTAAGGATATTGCCGACCTCAAGGAGGTGGTGACATCTCAGAAGGTTGAGGAAAAGGTCTATACCGTTGTAGAGCAGATGCCTACCTTCCCCGGTGGCGAGAACGCTCTGCTCAACTACATCGCCAGTCACATCAAATATCCCTCCATCGCCCTCGAGCAGGGTGTGCAGGGTAAGGTAATGCTCCGCTTCGTGGTGCTTCCCACAGGTGAAGTAGGCGATGTACAGGTGCTCAAGAGCCTCGATCCCTATTGCGATCGCGAAGCTAAGCGCGTGATCAAGAGCTTGCCGAAGTTTATCCCCGGTAAGCAGCAGGGTAGGGCCGTATCCGTATGGTACACTTGCCCGGTACAGTTCGTGATTGAGTAATCATTCCTGACTGCCTTGCAGTTCGTCGCCATGCTCTTGCGCGCCGGGCTGACATAGCAGCAGTGACATAACATTCTAAGAAAGCCGTCTGTCCTTCAGGCGGCTTTCTTCGTTATTTCAGACGCAGTTTCAATTGATTGATTCACCTTTATACTGCAAACATTGCTACAGCTGGAATTTTGAAGGCATATAGTTCATGCACGACAGCTGCGATGCATATTCACGACAGCTGCGATGCATATTCACGACAGCTGCGATGCATTTGCGCGACAGTTGTCATGCATTTGTGCGACAGCTGTCGTGCATGAACTTAGTGGGAGAAAAGATCAAATGAACAAGCCGGGGATTTGTGTCCCCTCTTTCAGAAAATCAAATGGCAATTGTGATGCGATCAAATGACAATTGCGATGAGATTGAATGGCAATTGTGATGTGATTAAATGACAATTGTGATGCGATCGAATGACAATTGTGATGCGATCGAATGACAATTGCGATGAGATTGAATGACAATTGCGATGTGATCAAATGGCTATTGCGATGAGCTCGCGCGGCTGCTTTTATGAGCTGAAAGAATAGGAGAATTTTATCTTGAGCACCGGGCAAATTTTATCTGGATCGTCAGGAAAATTTTATCTTGTACGCCAAGCAGATTTTATCTGGTTCGTGGGCAAATGGCGGGCGGGTAAAATCTTTTGGTAATAAATCTGCTTTAATGGGCTGATTATTAAAAATACTGCTAACTTTGCAATTGTATCCTTGTCGCTCTGCATCATCTGTCGAAATGACTCAGAAGTGACGCTACTACCAAGGCTGCATTCGTCTCCGCGCCGTCAGGATATCCGCGAAATAAGGCGCATACGGATAAAGCCGGCAATGATAAATACTAAGACCATGAACAGCAGATTTTTTGTTATTACCACTGTGATGTTGATGCTCGCCATCGCGATGCATGCAGGCATGACGAGCGCTGATGTTTGCTCCGCAAGTACTCCCGTCAAGGTTACGCGGCATGTTCCCCGCAAGGTTAAGGCCGCCGGCACCGCGAAAGCGAAGTCAATCAGCGTGAGGCAGAAAGTGAGTAGCGCCAAACAACAGTATAGTAGCGCCAAACAACAGTTAAACAGCGCCAAGCAGCAGTCAAAGAGTGCCAGCCAGAAAGAATTTGGTGCCTGGCAGAATGCCGTCAAGGCGATTGCATTGCCCAAAGTGGCTCCCGCGAAGGGCAGCGATGAGTTTGCTGAGAGCGAATTGAAGATTGGCGACAATCCATATACGGGAGAGGTCTATACCGTGGCGGAGCAGATGCCCTCCTTCCCGGGTGGCGAGAACGCTATGCTCAATTATATCGCCTCCCATTTGCGTTACCCGTCTGTCTCCGATGAAAACGGTGTTCAGGGCCTGGTGATGGTTCGCTTCGTGGTGCTTCCGAGCGGCCGAGTGGGCGAGGTGAAGGTGATCAAAGGCCTCGACCGCTACTGCGACCGCGAAGCTGAGCGCGTCATCCGAAGCCTGCCTTTGTTCATACCTGGGAAGAAAGACGGCAAACCCGTGGCCGTGTGGTACACCGCCCCCGTCCAGTTTGTCATCGGCTCGCAAGAATACGCTGATGAGACCTCAGATGTCGATGTCAGCATGGGTGAAAGCTCCTATAAGGGGAAGGTGTATACGGTGGCCGAGCAGATGCCGCACTTCCCTGGCGACGAGAGTTCCATGCTCAATTTCATCGCCGCGCACCTGCGCTATCCGTCTGTCTCCTTGCAAAACGGCGTACAGGGCCGTGTCATGGTTCGCTTCGTGGTGCTTCCGAGCGGCGAAGTGGGCGATGTGCAGGTGATCAAAGGCCTCGACCGCTACTGCGACCGCGAGGCTGTGCGCGTCATCAAGACCCTGCCGAAGTTCATCCCCGGTAAGCAAGGCGGCAAGCCCGTGGCCGTGTGGTACACTGCCCCCGTCCAGTTTGTCATCGATTAGTATTCCTCTTCTGCCTTTGCCGTACAGCGCCCCCAAAAAGGGTGCAAGAGAATCATCGTAATCATCAGTCTGAAGGAAGAGCGAATGAAGAAAGTATTACTTATAAATATCACCTTACTCATTATTCTTATATACGTTTGCACCTCATATAATCACAGACAAGCTATTGTAAATACGGAAAGACCGATAGATAACTTTTCAGTATAGGAAATCAATTGCAGTAGCGGTTATCGTGGTGGCTCAACCCTCTTGGTAGAGTATAATGCCAAAAATCATTTGGCAAAAATGCGTAGATACGCAAAAATGTCGAGTGTTTATTTGGCTTTTGGGCTTAAGACCTTAACTTTGCACTTGACAAAAATGCGTAAATACGCAAAAATATCAAGAGACAATGCTTATACAACGTGATTACTACCTCCAAAAATTGATAAATCGCAGGGAGAACGGTCGCATCAAGGTTATCACAGGCATACGCCGCTGTGGAAAGTCTGTGCTGCTCTTTGACCTGTTCACCAATTATTTGAAGAACTCGGCTGTAAAAGATGATCAAATCATAACTTTAAAGCTCGATACAGCCATCAATGCGCGCTACCGCAATCCGCTGGAGCTGGACAGATATATCCGCGAAAAGGTGAAAGACAGTAGCAGGCAGTATTTTGTGTTGATCGATGAGATACAGGAGGTAATGGATATACCCAATCCATGGCTGCCAAGAGTAAAGTCATCCATCGGCTTCGTAGATGTACTTCTTGGACTGTTGGACATGGGCAATCTCGACGTGTATGTCACAGGCAGCAATTCAAAGATGTTGTCTTCGGACATCATTACTGAGTTCAAGGACCGGGGCGACGAAATCCATGTTGAGCCATTCACGTATAAGGAATTCTATGGAGCTTTTACAGGAGACAAGGGCCGCGTCTGGCAGGAATACACCACTTATGGCGGTTTGCCTCGCATTCTGTCTGAGAAAACGGATGCAGACAAGAGTAAGTACCTTCGTGATCTGCTGAGGAAAACTTATCTCACTGATGTATTGGAACGCAATCACTTGCAGAAAGACATCACGGTGCTTGATGATCTGCTCAATGTTGTGGCGTGCAGTGTCGGATCACTGACTAACCCTCGAAAACTGGAGCGTACATTCGCTTCTGTTAAGCATAAAGAGATTTCGGACTCTACTATCAGCAACTATCTTGATTATTTTTGTGAGGCCTACCTGATCCGCAAAGCCTGCCAGTATGATATCAAGGGGAGAAAATATATCGGCTCTCCGATGAAATACTATTTCACAGACATTGGCCTGCGCAATGCCCAGCTGAACTTCCGTCAACAGGAAGAGACACATATCATGGAAAATGTGCTCTACAATGAGCTTTGTGCCCGTGGGCTGAATGTCGATGTCGGTGTAGTGGAATACAATTACAAGGATGCCGACGACCGTAGCAAGCGCACCAAACTTGAGGTGGATTTCGTGGCCAACCTGGGAAACGGACGATGCTATATCCAGTCTGCGTTTGCTATTCCTGACAGGGAGAAACGCCTGCAGGAGATTAATTCGCTCTGCCGCATCAAGGACTCTTACAGCAAGATCGTAGTGGTACGCGAATCTATCAAACCTTGGTACGACGAGAATGGCATTTATTATATAGGTATCGAGGACTTTCTCTTAACTGAATTGGATAAACTTGTTGCGCAGATGTAGCCCTGTGACAAGATAGTGGTAAAAGTTCTTTAGCAAAGGCATTCATACAAGGTATAGCTCGTCAATGTGAACGGATAATTGTATAAGTAGAGGCGATTCAATAGAGCATGCCGAACATCCACAGGGGAATTCTGTTGCCTGCTCCTGTCTCGATATCATCGATGGCAAGATAGCTGTCGGGCTCATCCTTGATCTGGTCGAAGGTCTTGCCTGAACCACGTGAGCCGCGTATGCCTATCAGCCTTGACTTCCAGTTTATTTTGTCATGCAGGAAGCGTGTGAAGCGCAGGCTTGTCATTGAGAGTCTGCGATGATAGACGGTCAGAAGGGGGAGAATGTCTTGCTGCTCCATAATCAGGGAATTTGATTGACTTTATTGTATGCACAAAGATACAAAATAGCTTTTGGAAAAGTGTATTTCTGACTAAAAATCACTTTTGCAAAAGTGATTTTTAGTTCGTGCGGACAATATTCGCTACGAATTTGTGCGATTCCGTAGTGGCGACAGATGCCCGGGAAAGCTGGCCGTGGCAGGGGGAAACAGGCCATGGGAGAGTGAAACGAATCAGGTATTTCAGGGGGCGGCCGGGACTAATTTCGGGGCCTTTGCAATGTGTTGTAAATCAGTGCTCCCGGAAGGCCAATATTACATTTGAGACGTTTTGAACTAGCTCAAATGTATTTTTCCTCATGTCCTATGTGAGTAGCCACGCATGCGGAAGGGTTTTTCAGAAGTGTGCATAGCGCCTTTCCTGTGGTGCGGATTATTCGTCTTTTTGGCATTCCGGTGGGTGTGTGAAGCGCTGTGCGCGGTGGAGAAGTGGATTGCGGAATTATTTGAGCCGGGATCTGCTCTGCATCGCGGGGCAGAAAACTTATCGGCCGCAATAAATATAATGCCGCTCTTTTTCTTGTAAAAAAATGCATATATTTGCATTGGACTAATACCATATTTATGAAGCGATTATGCGACGCATTTCAGATTTTGCGGCGGCCGCAGATATTGGAACTGTGACCTGGCATCGCGATGTAGGCGGCCGACTGACATTGGAGCGGCGGCCGGGCCGCTGTAGTATCGCTGTAGAAAGGATCATTCAATTAATAACCACAATTTATTAGCACAGAAATATTATAATGAAGACGACAAAAAGTTTATTCGGGATTATGGCAATCACGTGCCTTATGGCGTGCGGCTGCTCGGGGCACAGGGGCGCGAGCGTTAGTAATGGCTCTGACACCGCTCTTCAGGCGGGCAAAGCGCTACGGAGTAGTGCAACGATGGTCGCCGTGGCCGACGAAGACAGCAGCGTGACAAAGGACTTCCTGCGCCGGTTTGTCCTCGACTTTGAGCTCACCGACACAAGAAGTTCCCTGCTGGACAGCTGCATGACGCCGCACGCCCGCGAGCTTTTCTCCCGGGCGGCGAAAGAGCACGATATGGACGCGATAGTGAAGGCTCAGGATACTCCGGACGACTTTGAGCAGACTCTCCAGTTTCACCGACTTAAAACCGGATGGTATAAGATGCAATACCGCGCCGAATGGCTGGCGACCAAGACGGAAAGCAATCTCTTCTATGTTATCAGGGACAGTCGCGACGGGCGGCTGCGTGTGGCGTACGTGCAGGGCCTTGATACGACGAAGTTGACCAAGGCGAAGAATAACGACAGCTTTTTCCTGACCGTGGAACCGGAGATAAAGGTGGACGGCGGCACGCCGTACGAATTCCTGAGCGCTTTCCATAAGGCTTACACGGCCGTCTATTTCTCGCTGGATGCGCAGATAGAGAAGGAGACGGCGGCGCTCCGTGCTGAGTATCTCTCCGACGACGCCCGGCGGCAGTACGCCGCAGCGGCCAGCGAGTATGACATGGACGGGATGTACGGCTATGACGCTCTGATAGGCGCATTTTATACTACGGTGAGCCGTGAGAAAGCCCGCTGGATTAAGGAGGTGGCGAAAGGCGTGTTCTCCGTGGGCGACGGGACGGAGCTCACCGTGGCGCGTGTCGGCGGCCGGTGGCTCATTACGAAGATCAAGGTCACGCCCGGGTCATAAGTTCGCGGCGGCCGGAGCAGAACTCCGGCCGCCGCGATGCGCGGACCCCTCGTGCGGGGCAGATTGATTTCAGGTCCTTCTGCTTTGTATAGTGGCGGAAGTTTAATACCTTTGCCCCAGTAATCAAATATACAATCATTATGAAGCGCATTATCTATTGCCTTATTGTGGCCGTCTTGACGCTCCCGCTCGTCTCCTGCGGCGGCGGCAGTAAGCAGCAGGGTGACCCCGACTTGATAAAAGTGGCTATCGACGAGACTTTCAAGCCGCTCATGGACGAGGAGATGTATCAGTTCAACCTTCAGAGCCCCGAGGCCACGTTCAAGTACGTCTATTGCAGCGAGTCGGAAGCGCTGCAGCTGTTCCTCAAGGACAGTGTGCGCTCGTGCCTGGCGACGCGCGAGCTCTCTGACAAGGAGAAGGACCTCCTCAGGAGCAAGAACCTCAACGTCATGACCGAGCGCATCGCCACCGATGCCATCGCCCTCATCGTCAACCGCTCCAACCCCGACACGCTCATCTCGGCCAACGACGTGATGCGCATCGTGACGGGCCAGGTGACACGCTGGGACCAGATCAAGTACGCCCACCAGAGCGGCGAGATACAGCTCGTGTTCGACAACACACAGTCGTCCACAGTGCGCTATGTCGAGGACAGCATCTGCGGCGGCAAGGCCCTCAAGGGAAATGTCTACGCCCAGAAGACCAACCCGGACGTCATCGAATATATCCAGAAGAATCCCAAGGCCATCGGCATCATCGGCGTCGACTGGCTGCGCAATGAGGAGGACACGACCAATCTCAGTTTCCTGCCCAAGGTAAGGGTGATGAGCGTGAGCAACTCCACCGTGCCCGAGAAGGACAACAGCTACAAGCCCTTCCAGGCCTACATCGCGCTGGGCAATTATCCCTTCGTCCGCGCCGTCTACTACATGACCTCCGACCCGCTCATGCAGGGCAAGGCGCGCTACTTCTACCATTTCCTCTCCGAGCAGAAGGGGCAGCTCATCATCACCAAGTCATCGCAGCTCCTGCCGTGGATGCAGGTGCAGTTTAAGGAAGTAACGGTAAACTGACCTATGGCGCTCATTAAATCCTACCGCGACCACGAGCCCCGCTGGGGCGAGGGTTGCTACTTCTCTGAGAATGCATCGATCATCGGCGACGTGGTGATGGGCCGCGACTGCAGCGTCTGGTTTTCCGCCGTGCTGCGCGGCGACGTGGCCGGCATACGCATGGGCGACGGCGTCAATGTTCAGGACTGCGCCTGCATCCACACGGCGACCAACCTGCCCGCAGTGCTCGAGGACCGCGTCACAGTGGGCCACGGCGCTGTGGTGCACGCCTGCACTGTCCATCGCGACGCGCTCATCGGCATGAACGCCGTAGTGCTCGACGGGGCCGAGATAGGCGAGGGCGCCATCGTGGCTGCCGGCGCAGTAGTGCTCGGCGGCACGAAGGTGGGGCCCTACGAGATATGGGCCGGCGTGCCGGCGCGCCGGATGAACAAGCCCGCCGACGCGGGCGAGGCGCGCAAGTTTGCCGACAATTACGTGCGGCTCAAGGAGGACTACCGTTAGAGCCCCGCGCGCACCGCTACTATTGCGTCGCGCCGCCTGAGGTTACTGACAAAGGGTGGCTTTGTCATGAGATGAAAATCCGCCGGCCATAAGCGGCGACGAATACAAAGAATAAAAATTTTCCGGTGTGGGGAAGGCGCTTCCCCGCACTGGATTTATAGTTTCCCGCGACCGTTATAACCCGCTTCGAATGGCGTTAGAATTCTGTCCGAATGCCTCCGCCCTGATTTGGGATGCGTAATGAATCCGTCCTGATGCCTCCGCCCGGGCATTTGATACCTTCCCGGAGGGATGCATTATAATATAAAATGCCCCGTCGGCGGAGGCCGTTTCAGCCCGATACGACCGGATAAAATTCTTCTCGCATCAGACGCTCAGTCTACTACGAGATAAATTTTTTTATCTCGTAGTAGACGATCATTTATCTCGCAGTAGAATTATTTTATCTCGTAGTAGAATTTTCCCTTGTGCTACGGCCCTGTGAGGCCGCCCGTAAAGCACTGTCAGACGAGCGTGAAAACGATTGGTAATCAGAACGGAAGGATGACGAAGGCGAATGCGTCCCAGAGGGCGTGGGAGATGATGAGGGCCGTGAGGCGCTGCGGGAAGAAGCGGTAGATGAGCCCCCACGCGAACCCGGCCACAAGGGCGGCGACAAGCAGCATAAAATTGAGCGCCCATATGTGGATGAGCGTGTAGAGGGCCGTGGCTATCAGGAAACCGGCGTTGGGGCTGTAGCGCTCCATGAGGCGGCGCTGTACAAAGCCGCGCCAGAAGATCTCCTCCGCCGGGCCGATGATGAGCAGCAGGAGAGCGGCGATGACCACGGGCGAGGCCTGCGCGCGGGTCGAGTAGATCATGCCCACCTGCTCGGAGGCGAACGGCAGGATCAGCGGCGCTATTTTGCCGCCCACCCAGAACACGCACCATAGGCAGAAGGCTATCGCGATGCCGAGGAGGATGTTGTGGACGGTGGGGCGGAGGCTGCCTATCCACTCGCGGCCGAAGATGGTGGAGAGCGTGGTGAGCGTGACGGCCGCGCAGGTCATCACGATCCAGAAGTTGACATGCGCCGCGGTCAGGGGCGAGAACATCACAAACCACAGCGCGGCGGCTACGGCAACGGAGGCCCACACGGGCCGCATACTTTTAGTCATATCCTTATACATATTCCATTATTCCTCCTATGACAAATCCTATGGTGTAGAGCATCCCGAACATCATCTGATACTGCGCCGTCGCCTGGTCGAGCGTGGCGATGCTCTTCGCGCCGCGCTGACGCGAGGAGAGCATGGTGCGGATGTTTCTCACGGCGCGCGGCAGGGTGAGGAGCACCAGCAGAGGCCACGGCGTGAGGCTCAGCAGCGGGATGAACACGGCGACGAGCACGTAGGGCAGGGTGATCTCGGCGATGTAGATGAGGCGCGACAGCCGCGGGCCTGCCTTGCCCGCGAGGGTGATGAGACCTGCGCGGCGGTCGGAGGCGATGTCGCGGGTGTTGTTGGCGTGGAGGATGGCCACGATGTGTAGGCCGAAGGGCAGGCACAGCAGTAGTGTCTCGGGGTGGTAGATGCCGGTGGCGACGTAGACGGTGCCGAGCGTGGGCAGCAGGGCGAAGCCTATGAGGATGTCGAGGTCGCCGAGGGCGTGGGCCTTGAGGTAGAAGTAGAGTAGCGGCACAAGCAGCGCGAAGGCGGCGAGCCAAAGGGCGGAGAACCCGGTGCGCAGGAGCAGGATGAGCCCGATGGCAGCCCCGGCGCAGAGCAGGATGCGGCCGTAGGCGAGCACCTCGCGCGGCGAGAACAGTCCGCTGCGTATCCAGGTCACGCCGTTGGGGCAGTCGGGCCCGTCCACACCGCGCGTGTAGTCGTAGTAGTCGCTTATCAGATTGCCGGCGGCGTGGAGCAGCATCATCATCGGCAGGCAGAGCACGGCGTTCCACCAGTCTGTGTGCATCGTGCCGCCGGAGAGGGCGCAGAGGTAGAACAGGTAGGCCAGCGAGAAGAGCACCGGCACGGAGGAGGTGGTGAAGGACCACGGGCGCACGGCCGTTATCCAGTCCCTGAGGGTTTTGTCGCGTGAGATTTCCATTATATATAATTATAGGTTGATTCGAGGCTAATCGTACACCTGCGGCGAGGTGCGGTCGTGCTTCTCGTCGAGGGCAGTGGTGAGATTGTTGAACATGCGCAGCAGCACGTCCTGTGTGGTGCGTATTTCGCTCAGGCTTGTGCCGCGCAGGGCTACGCGCAGGGTGAAGAGGGCGGAGCGCACGGAGGCTTCCTGCATTGCCTTGCCCTTGTCGGTGATGCGTACGATGTTCTTGCGGCGGTCAAAGCGGTTGAGGGTGCGCGTCACGAGGCCTCGCCCCACCATGCTGTCGATGAGGCGGGCCATATACGAGCGCTCGGTGTAGGTGGCCTCGCAGAGCTCCTGCTGCGAGGCGTTGCTCTTGTGCGAGAGCTGCTGGAGCACATTCCACTCCTGCGGCGTGAGGGCTATGCCGGCGCGCTTGAAGTTGCTCACCAGCTCGCGGTTGATGGCCTTGGACACCTTACCGCTAAGTATGGCGAACACCAGGCGCGCGTCAATATCTACAAGGGGGTCCATGCTATGGTTGATTTGGCGCTGCAAAGATAGCAAAATCTGCCATATCGGACACCGCGGCCCGCCTCAGAGCCCCGCGGAGCGCCCTAAGGCTTGCCTCTGCTCAAAAAACCTCCCAGCTTATTTGGCTGATAAAAGAGAAATTACTATTTTTGCAGCCGATTATCAAAACATTATTAACCAATAAACCAAGAGTAATGATAAACCAGTATGAGACCGTTTTCATTTTGACTCCCGTTTTGTCTGCTGAGCAGATGAAGGAAACGGTTGACAAGTTCAAGAAGCTCCTGACCGACAATGGCGCAGAGATTCTGAACGAGGAGAATTGGGGGCTTAAGAAGTTGGCTTACCCCATCGAGAAGAAGACGACCGGATTCTATCAGCTGTTAGAATTCAAGTCGGAGCCTGAACTTATGAAGAAGCTCGAGACGGAATACCGTCGTGAGGAGCGTGTGATCCGCTTCCTTACCGTGAAGCTCGACAAGTATGCAGCACAGTACGCCGAGAAGCGTCGTAACAAGAGAAACGAAGAAACTAAAGAGGAGACAAAATAATGGCACAGTCAAATTCGGAAATCAGATACTTAACTCCGCCTTCAATAGAGCTTAAGAAGAAGAAATACTGCCGCTTTAAGAAGAGCGGAATCAAATACATCGATTACAAGGACCCCGAGTTCCTCAAGAAATTCCTCAACGAGCAGGGCAAGATCCTGCCGCGCCGCATCACGGGAACTTCCCTCAAATACCAGCGCCGCGTGGCTCAGGCCGTAAAGCGTGCACGTCACTTGGCTCTGCTTCCCTTTGTAACTGACTTGATGAAATAATTAAAGAGGAGAAAAGACAATGGAAGTAATACTGTTAGAAGACGTCCAGGGATTAGGATATAAGGACGATATAGTAAAGGTAAAGAACGGCTACGGCCGCAACTATCTTATCCCCTCTCGCCTTGCCGTGATAGCTTCTGAGAGCGCCCGCAAGGTGTTGGCCGAGAAGCTCAAGCAGAGAGCACACAAGCTGGAGAAGATCAAGCAGGAGGCTGAGGCTCTGGCCGAGAAGCTCAAGGCTGTGCCCACGCTCGTGATCGCTACCAAGGTGAGCCCCACCGGTGTAATCTACGGTTCGGTGAACAATGTGCAGATAGCCGACAAGCTCAAGGAAGCCGGCTTCGACATCGACCGCAAGCGCATCGACATCAAGGGCGTTAAGGAGATTGGCGAGTACACCGCCACCGTACACCTTCACAAGGAAGTGTCCGTCGAGGTGCCTTTCCAGGTAGTAGACGAGGACGCTAAGGTGACCGAGGAAGGTCTCAAGGCTGAGGCTAAGGCCGAGAAGGCCGCTAAGGAAGCCGCTGCCAAAGAGGCTGCCGAGGCTAAGAAGGAAGACGCTGCTGAGCCTGCTGAGAACGCAGAGCCCGCTGCCGAAGCTCCCAAGGCCGAGTAAACAGACAACTATATCTCTCTATCATAAAAGCCTGACCATTGCGGCCAGGCTTTTTTATGCTGTGTCGGGAAGGATAATACGCGGCGTCGGGAATACAAAGACTTGTGTAGAGAAGAATTCTTCGCGCTTCGGGAAGAGTCTGACGTGTGTTTGAAAGTTTGCTGGCTTCCGATTTTGTCCTGAATTCCGCAGAAGGCAAATATATTCCGTAAGAGAGAGAATGTTTCCCGCAGAATGGCGCTTCCTATGCGGATTACATCGCTCCGCCGGCAGCGGAGAGATAAGCGTTCACTCTCTCGGCGGGAATGGTGACGAAGGTGATGGTGTAACCGTTATCGCCATATGAACCGTCCTCGAAGAGCAGCGCCACATCGCCCGAAGGGAGCTTCTCCATGGTCGAATAGCCGGCATATCCGCTCTGCACCCTCTCTGCCTCGGCCCATGTCTTGCCCTGATCGGTGCTGCCGTATATCCTGATGTCGCGGCGCGAACCGGTGTTGCTCAGGATGGAGTGGAGCAGGAGCCGGTCGCTGTAGGAGAGTATGTCTGCGTTGCACGCGTTGCCCGAGAGGGTGGTGCTGCGGCTTTGCTTCTGCCATTTCTTGCCTGTTGCGTCGCCGAGATTGAAGCCGCGCGCCCCGTTCTGCCGCACCGAGGCCAGCAGACTGCCGTCCGGTAGTTCGGCCAGTTTGGCCTCGTCGCCGCCGTGATATACCTCTTCCTTGCAGAGCGTCCAGCTCAGGCCATTGTCGGCGGACTTGAGGATATAGTTGCCCACGACGTTATTGTCCGGCGAGGTCAGTACATTGGCCAGGAACATGATTTCGCCCGCCTTTGTCGTGATGCCACGGCCTGAGCTGACGAAGATGCTGCGGCTGCCAAACTTGCCACGGGCGCCGCCTACCTCGTCCTTAAAGCGCGATGCGGTCAGGTCTCTCACCGGGCTCCATGTCTTTCCGTTGTCCTTGCTTATCGTGATGCCTATGTGGGTGATGCCTTTCCAGTAGACGTTCTTTGAGGCGGCGAAGACGCATACCAGATCGCCGTTGGGCGCCTTGGCGAGCGCCGGGTCGCCGTAGCCGTATTTGTCGTCCGTCTGCCCGTCGCCGGCGGCTATGATCTGCGGTTTGCTCCATGTGCGGCCGTTGTCGGCAGAGCGGCGGCAGACAACATCTATCTTATGATCGCCCAGGTCGCCGTCGCTGTCGTAGCGCTTGTCGCAGGCCACCACGATGCTGCCGTCCCCTGCCACTATCATAGCCGGTATGCGGTAGTATCGTGAGCCGTAAGTCGTGGGCACGAACGGGAAGGACTGGCAGGCGAATACTTTGGCAACGCCCTCGGGATCGTCGTGGAGCGTCACCGTATAGCTCTGGCCTTTGTAGGTGTAGCTCACCGTCTCCAGCAGCGCGTCGAGCGAGTCGCCTACCGCCGCGTCGGCCTTGACGGAAGCCGTGATCCAGAGGTAATGAACGCCGGCGGTCTTGATGTCGCAGTCCTTCAGGTCTATCGAGACATCTCCGGCGGGCGCCGCCGTGGCTATGGGCTTGGCCGCTGCGTCGGACAGCAGTTCCGGTTGCTCCGTCGTGTACACCTCCAGCCGGTCTGTCAGGGCGGAGGTATTGTCCTTCAGCGTGACGCCGAGATTGTCTATCCGGTACGGGTTGTCCGCCTCGCCCCCGAAGCGTGCGCAGAGGAGCACGGCCCTCGAGCCGCGGCCGGCCGTCTGATATCCCTGCACGACCGTGACATCGGGCGCGAAGTCTGCCCTTACGACGTTGACGGTCAGCACTCCCGTGATGCCCACATTGTCACCGCTGATGGTGAAGGTGGTGGAGCGCACGCTCATGCCGCTGAGCTGTATGTCCACATTGGCCGAGGCCCGGAAGTCAAGGCTGCCGCCGTCGGCCGAGGTGAATGTCTGCTTCCCGTTGCCGGCCTTGCCGATGAACGAATAGCCCGTTATCCTGTAGTTGCCCGACACCCACAGCGTGTAGGTCGATGTCTGCGCGGCGCCGGAGGCCAGCGTGATGTCTGCGTCCGTCTGCTTGCTCATGTTGTTGGCCGCGGTCGAGAGCCGGAGCGCCGGCGCGGTGGAGGTGGATGTCCACAGATTGTTCCACGTCTGCCCGGTCTCTGTCCCCTTGCTGTAGAATGTGCCGTTCGCTGCGTTCACCTTGATGGTGTACTTGGTGCCGATCACGTCATCGGCCACGGCTGTGAGACCGATGAGCGTTACCAAAAACGAAAATATGATTCTCTTCATATATTTGCGTATTATTATTCTTTGGTCGCGGGTGCAGAATGTTGCCCTGAGGCCCATTGCCCGCGGCAATAATTGCGACTGCCACAGACTGCCCCATATTAATATGCAATATTAATCATTTTCTCCGGATAGTGTCCCATGATTGGCGGAAATGACCGATAAATAACTTTCCTCCGCAGGCAGGCGGAATATTGCATACCATCAGGCGCATCCCGGAATGCTTAAGGCGATGCATAAAAAGTGAATAATAGATGAATATTCACTTTTGAGAGACCATATTCCCCACATTTGAAAAAATGTTCCGAATAAGTGGTATCTCACAAGGCACCTGAGTGAAAACATCTCAAATGTAGTTCTCCTCAGGTGCCTTGTAGTTTTACCCTCTTGAGTGCGTTGATTATCACATATTTACAAAGGCGATTTGGATGACCTGTGAGACGGATTTGGTTCATTCCCCAAATGCATAAAAATCCATCTCTCTGCGGCCGCGTCCGGGCAGGAATGATTCCTCCTTCTGACACGCATATATATAATAAGGCCTGCCTCTGCCGTGACAACTTGAAATGTAAATGAGGACTGGCTCGGGATGGTACATACAATCAGGAGAATTTTCTGAAGCAGGTGTTTGAAATTTTTGTTAACTTTGGACTCGAATATAACGACTCCCGGACAGAGGAAAACGACAGAAAATTCTTTAGAAATCAAGATGAGAATAGCGAGAACCCTGATACTTCTGGCCTTTATGGCCGCCTTCGCCACGGCGCACGCCGAGGTGGGAAAGATACACAAATTCCGCGTCTACTTTACCGACAAGAAAGAATCTCCCTTTGTGAAGAGCAAGCCTGAGCAGTTTCTGTCTCAGAAAGCCATAGCGCGCCGCAAGAAATGGCATATCAAGGTGGACTGGTACGACCTGCCCGTCACGCCCAAATATGTCAGCGCCGTGGCCGCCACGGGCGCCAAGGTGCTGTGTACGAGCAAGTGGAACAACACCGCGCTCGTCTCCGACAGCGACGCAACGGTAGCGGACAGGATAGCCCGCCTGCCCTTCGTCAAGGCCGTCACGAACGTTTATTACGGGCCTGCGTCAGTGAGCGACAGTGTGCCCGAGCGCTACAAAGTGTTCCGCGGCGAAGTGGGCAGGAGCAGCAACTATTACGGCGACGCCTGGGATCAGATTAACGGCATAGGCGGCGTGCGGATGCACGAGTCCGGATTTCTCGGTCAGGGCATGACCATCGCCATTATCGACGGCGGATTCCTCAACGCCGATACCATCCCGCTGCTCGACAATGTGCGCATACTCGGCACGCACAACTTTGTGCGGCCGCAGCGGAGCGTCTTTGCCGAGGGCGACCACGGCACATGCGTCCTCTCGTGCATGGGAGCCAACAAGCCCTTCCAGATCGTAGGCACGGCTCCCGGGGCGTCGTTCTGGCTTCTGGTAAGCGAGGACGGCTATTCCGAGACTCCCTCGGAGGAGGACACGTGGGCCGCAGCCATCGAGTTCGCCGACAGCGTGGGAGCCGATGTGGTCAACAGTTCCCTCGGCTACAACACCTTTGATGACGCATCGCAGAATGTACGCTATACCGAGCTCGACGGAAAGACGCATCTTGTCTCGCGAAGCGCCTCGCTCGCGGCCTCAAGGGGACTGCTGGTGTGCAACAGCGCCGGCAACGCGGGCGATGAGGCATGGAAGCTCATCGGTATACCGGCCGACGCCGATAATATATTGACCGTGGGCGCTATGGACCGCACCGACCGCAACGCTGACTTCTCCTCCATCGGCAACACGACCGACGGAAGGGTAAAGCCCGACGTGATGGCTATGGGTGTGGCCGACGCCGTAGTCAGGGGCAACGGCCGCCTCGGCAGAGCCAGCGGCACCTCGTTCTCCTCGCCAGTCACCGCCGGCATGGTGGCCTGCCTGATGCAGGCGCTTCCGTCCCTGAAGCCGGTGGAGATAATCCGTCTGCTGCATTCCAGCTCTACACGTTACAATCATCCGGACAATATCTTCGGCTACGGCATACCGGACTATTACGAGGCTTATCGCAAGGGCAATGGCAAATAACGCTGTATCGCTCTCCGAACTGCTGCACGCCCTCTCGCAGAGCGTCCGCGAGCGCTTCCCCTCCTATTACTGGGTGAGGGCCGAGATTAGCGAGGGCCGGCAGAACAGTTCCGGCCACTACTACTGCCGGTTTATCGAGAAGGACGACGCCGGCCGCGACATAGCCGCCGTGAACGGCATCATCTGGTACGACACATTCCGTGTGCTCCGGCAGCGCTTCGAGCGGGAGACGAGGCAGACGCTCTGCGCCGGCATCAAGGTGCTGGTAAGGGTGAAGGTGAACTTTAACGAGCGCTACGGCCTCTCGCTTATCGTCTACGACATCGACCCCTCGTACACGCTCGGCGACATGGTGAGGCGAAGGAAGCAGATACTCGCGCAGCTTGAGGCGGACGGCGTGATCAATATGAATCGCGAATTGACGCTCCCGCGGCCGTTGCTGCGCATCGCCGTGATCTCGAGCAGCACCGCTGCGGGCTTCGGCGACTTTATGACGCAGCTCGCCGCCCACGGCGCCGCCTACCGTTTCCGCGTCCAGCTCTTCCCGGCCATCATGCAGGGCGACAGCGTGGAGAGCTCCGTGATAGCGGCGCTCAACAGGATAGCCCAGGAGAGCGAGGAGTGGGACGCGGTGACCATCATGCGCGGCGGCGGGGCAGTGAGCGACCTCAACGGCTTCGAGTCCTACCCGCTGGCGGCCAACGTCGCCCAGTTTCCCCTGCCCGTCATCACCGGCATAGGTCACGAGCGCGACGAGACGGTCATCGACCTTGTGGCCAATGTCCACCTCAAGACTCCGACGGCTGTGGCCGACTTCCTCGTGGAGCGGGCCGACCACGAGATGGAGAGCCTCACGCAATGTATGGAGACCCTGTGCAAGCGCACCGCCACGATCATCACGGGCGAGCAGCACCGCTTGGCGCTCATCACCGCCGGGCTCGGCAAGAGCCGCATGATAGTGAGCAGCGAGAAGAGCCGGCTCATCTCCGACATCAAGGACACGCGCAGCGCATTCGCCCTCGCCATCTCCGGGGCGCGCACTCAGCTCAGGGACATCGTCTCGGGCCTGCCGCGGGCCGTCAGCAATGTCTGCTACGCGCAGCGGATGCAGCAGATGCGCCTCATCATCAGCCTCAACAACAGTACGCACGGCCTCGTCAACAGCGAGCGAACCAGGCTCGCACGCGTCGGGGAGCGGCTCCGCGCGGGCGGCACACATATTGTCTCCGGTCACCGCAGTGCCTTCGATCTCACGGAAGTCAGGCTCCGCGGCGCGGTGTCGACGATGCTGCAACTGGAGAAGCAGAAGCTCGCATCTACGGACAAAAGCCTTAAATTTGCAGGGCCGGAGAGAATATTCCGCCTCGGCTTCTCGCTGACATTAAAGGACGGCCGGGCTGTGAGGGATGCCGCGAGCCTCAGGGCGGGCGACGTCATTACCACGCGCTTTGAGAAGGGCGAGGTGAAGAGCCGCGTCGAAGCGAAAACGAACAACGAAGAACAAAATACTTAGTAGATTATGGATAAAGAGAATATGACATACGCCAGCGCAATGGATGAACTGGAGAAAATCGTGCGCCAGGTGGAGAACAACGAGATGAACATCGACGATCTTACGGACAATCTCAAGAGGGCGCAGGAGCTCGTAAAATACTGCAAGGAGAAGCTGCTCAGGACCGAAGAGGAGGTCAACAAGATCCTCTCGAGCGATGACCTGAAGGCTGTCTCTGCTCCCCAGCAGGGCGGTGCGGCCCCGCAGCAGGCAGGCGCGGCGGCCTCTGCTGATGCCGCGCCGTTCGACAACACTCCCGTTGATGACGATGATTTGCCGTTTTAGCATATATTAGGTGCTGAGTTAGGCAGAATTTGCCTATCTTTGTCCGGTATTTATACAGAATATACAGACAGATGAAGAAGAAAACGATTATTATTCCCGCAGTAATTATCATAGTGCTCCTGCTGGGCGGACTGGGCTACACGCTGGTCAACCTGCACAAGCAGAAGCAGGCCAACAACGACCTCCAGCAGCTCGCCTCCCTCGACAAGAAGGAGATGGAGAACGAGTACTCACAGTTTGCCCTCCAGTACGACGAACTGAAGCACTCCATCAAGAACGACTCGCTCATGGATCAGCTCAACAAGGAGCAGAAGCACACGGAGAACCTGCTGGCCGAGCTCAAGAGGGTCAAGAGCGATGACGCCAAGGAGATCACCCGCCTCAAGAAGGAGCTCGCCACCGTCCGCGCCGTCCTGAGGAGCTACATCCTGCAGGTCGACTCGCTGCAGCGGGTCAACTCGGCCCTTGTCGACGAGAACGCCCACGTCAAGGCGCAGTACACCGAAGCCACGGCTCAGATCACTTCGCTCAATACGGAGAAAGCCGGCTTGGCGGAGAAGGTGGCCATCGCCTCGCAGCTCGACGCGACGGGCATATCAGTGTCGGCCCAGAACAAGCGCGGCAAGAATGCCAAGAAGATCAAGGACGTGACACGCTTCGTGGTCCACTTCACCATCACCAAGAATATCACCGCCTCTACGGGCAACCGCAACATCTTTGTGCGGCTCCTCCAGCCTACGGGCTCCGTGGTCAATGCCTCGGGAGCGTTCAGCTACGAGAACAAGAGCCTGCAATATTCTGCCTCCAGGGTGATAGAATATTCCGGCGAGGAGCAGTCAGTCACGCTCTACATCCCCGTGGGCGAGACTCTCAGCACAGGTTCCTACCGCTGCGACATCTTTGCCGACGGACAGAACATCGGCACTGGCTCAGTCAGCATCAACAAGTAGCACAATCCCCCTTGTCTCCTGGACGTCCTCACGCACGGGTGGCAAGGGGGATATAACAATAACAGCAATTTTTCTTATGGTAACCGGCAACAACAATTCTACCTCAACCAAGGACGACATCCTCAGCCACGCTACCTTTGCCGACGAGGATATCATAGTGTTTGACAACATCCGCGACATCACGCTGAGCAAGCGGGTCAAGCTGGAGAACTTTATCATCGCGCTCTGCACCAAGGGCCATGGCATGATCACCGTCAACGGCACGACCTGCAATGTCGGGCCCTCCGACCTCATCATCTGCCGCCCCAATCACATCCTGGAGCACATGATGCAGAGCATGGATTTCGAGTGCGCCTGCCTCTGTGTCTCGCCGGAGTATATGCAGAACATCGTGCTCATGGCCAACTCCTGGGACATCAAGGTCGTTATCGAGCAGAACCCAGTCATCCACCTCAACGTGGAGGAGTCGCAGATCATCAGGTACTACAGCATCCTCTTCAAGGCCACAATCTCCGGCAAGCCGCTCCGCCACCACAAGGAGGTGCTCGAAGCGCTCATGCGGGCCTCTACGTGCTACTTCACCGACGTGTTCTCCCAGCACATCGAGATCAGGCCGCACAACTTCTACAAGAGCGAGGTCGAGTTCAATCGCTTCTTCGACCTGCTCTTCTCCACGTACCCGAGAGAAAGGAAGGTGGAGTACTACGCCGAGAAACTGAACATCTCCAACCGCCATCTGGCGGCCATCTGCATGCGTGTGAGCGGCAAGACGGCGCTCCACCTCATTACCGAATATGCCGTCAAGGACATCAAGCGCGAGCTCCTCAAGCCCGAGAATACTATCAAGCAGGTGGCGCTGAAGCTCGGCTTCGACAATGTGTCCTGCATGGGGCGCTACTTCCGCAACTTCACCGGCGTTTCGCCCAAGCAGTTTCGCACGTTATACATCAAGAAGATGTACGAAGGCGCGGAGGCGCAGAGCGGAAGCGATACAGCAGAGGGCGCGCCGGACGAGGCCGGAGAGAATACAGAAGCCTGAAGAAACGTCCGGCAGGCCATCCGCTGACAGCGATAAGGCCTCACAATGCTACAAGGTAATGGCATTGTGAGGCTTTATGTTTGACTGGCATGTATATCGGCTAACGGGTGTAGGTCCCTAACAGGCCCCAGTAGTGGGAACTGTCCTGCCAGAGAGACAAGGGTGTCCATCGCGAGATGGAATCTGAAAGAAGTCAGCGGCAAACATCTGCCCCGACGTACAGAAACCTGATACAAGGTT
>Ga0256404_1001439_pt1 | contig 57652 bp, 43 predicted proteins | sample RumenRJG_01DNA_FD_185990 | JGI IMG/M metagenome (GOLD analysis project Ga0256404, IMG submission 185990) | Bovine rumen microbial communities from Lethbridge, Alberta, Canada - RJG_01 | ecosystem: Host-associated > Mammals > Digestive system > Stomach > Rumen | place: Canada: Alberta | collected... | reverse complement strand
TGGAGCAGCTGGGGCATAGACGAGAGCAAATATGCCAACGTCGAACTCATGCTCGTCAAGAACGGCAGCACCGTGACGGTGGCCTCCAAACTGGTAAATGTGACCATAGAGCCCGACGCGTGGATAGACGTCAGCAGCACAAGCGCAAGCCTCAACGCCTGGGCCACCGGGGCGCGGGCCAAGGTGGAGGCCGCCGTGCAATACGACAAGACGACGGGCCGCGTGACGAGCGCCGTCAAGGTCTCCGGCGACCAGATAGACTTCGAGGGCGCAGTGACGGCCAACAAGGACTTCAAAATAGACACTTGGGGCAACGTGATGACGGGCGTGCAGAACGGTATCACCACGGCCGAGTATATCGTGGAGGACAGGAGCAATCTCGTCTTCGACCGCGATGCTAAGGTCTACCTCCCCAACGACCCCGAATTCATCGGGCGGCGCGTGCTCATCTTCGCCCTGCCAAAGTGCGACAGCTCCGGATATATATATAATGTATCGGGCGCCCTGACCTCCAGCGCCAGCATCACCTCCACGGCCAAGGTGCAGATAGAGACGGCCCGCGTGCTGACACGCTGGCTCTACGGCGACGGCGAATACCTCACCTTCGGCGATCCCGACGATATGACTACCTGCGCCACCACCAAGCGGCGGGCTATCCGCAGCGCGCTGATCGGCACACAGTTCTTCCCCGGCAACAGCATATTCACCCGCGACAGCCACGCGAGCTATCCGAGGCAGCTGAACCTCCAGTGCGGCTATGTGGAACTGCTGGGCGTGCCCTACGCGGTGAGCAACATGTATCGCATCAAGGAGTACGTCGAGGCCGGCACTAAGTACAGCGTGCACATGAAGCGCGACGAGACGGGCCGCATATGGGACGACGACGCAGTGAACGGCCTCATCGCCCAGACCAGCACAACGGAGGCGGACAGCGTCCCGTATGTCGAGGGCGTAAGCAACGGGACGCAGTGGGAAAAGGTGCCCTATCTGACCCGCTGGACCATCATCAACTCGCAGGCCAAGAGCTTCACCCCCACGGCCTGAGCCCGCCGTCTGCCGGTTCGGGGCGACTATTGTTCGGCCCGCCTGCTGGTTCGGGGTGACTATTGTGGCTTATGTGTGATTAGGGAGGTGATTAGAGATGAGATTAGAGATTGATAATAGACGGAGGAAAATTTCAATCAAATTTTATACGCTTGGTTTTGGGATTTTATACGCTTCGTTTTGGAAAATAGTTACGTTTCGTTTTACGGATTATAGGAAGGGTTAATGGAGTGTTGGGAATGACTTTTTCATAGAAGCGGAAAATGGGTGCGTATTTCGTATAGCGAAGTTATAGCAGGGAGTATCGTTGCCCACAACGGCCGCCAGCCGCCGCCATAGGGAATAGAATGGCATATTTGCTATACGTCTCTCAGTCTGTCATGCGTCCCTTGCATCGCAAATTACTTCACGCTTTGCCCTTTTGGGCATGCGACCACTGATGGCAGCTGCCCTTCCAGCTGTTTCCCGTGCACAGCTATCTCCACGTCCGCATTCGCGGCGCTCCAAAGGACAGTTTCCCCCTTTGCAACATATTGAAAATCAACGCTCCCACAGGGCCAAAATTACATTTGAGACGAGTAGAAATATCTCAAATGTAATTTCCCTCAGGTCCTATGTGAGATACAGCGCATGCGGAAGGTTTTTTCAGATTTGCGTATATTCCCTTTTCCGCGATGCGGATTATTCGCTCTTTATTCATCACGGCGGATGAGTGAAACGCTGCGCGCCGGGAATAATCGGATTGCGGAATTCTTCGAGCCGGCATCTGCTCTGCGCATAGGGGCCGGAAGCCTATCGGACAGCCCTGATTTTATATTGCCGAAGCCCATAAATTCTTCCGCAAGCGGACGCCGGAAGGCGATGTGCGATTTCGTCAGAAATAATTGACCCGCAAGAGGGCTTAATCCGTTTATTATTCATATCTTTGCAACGGAATATTTTAAAATTCCCATAGGTGAGAGTAAAAGATGTTATCTTGACCCTTGAGCGTTTCGCGCCACTGCCGCTGCAAGACAGCTATGATAATGCAGGCTTGCAGATAGGACAAACGGAGGCCGAAGTTTCAGGGGTCTTATTGTGTCTGGACGTGACGGAGGACGTGGTGCGCGAGGCCGTAAGCCTTTCGGCCAATATGATCGTGGCCCATCATCCGCTGCTGTTCCATCCCCTGCGTCACATAGCCGGAGGCAGCACGGCCGAGAGGGCGACAAGCCTGGCCGTCAAGCACGACATAGCCATCTACGCCGCACACACCAATCTCGACAATGCGGAGGGCGGCGTAAACTATCGCATAGCCGCAAAGCTCGGCGCCAAGGTGCTCTCCTTCCTGCGCCCCATATCCGAGAATGCAGGCAGCGGCGTGATAGCCGTCCTGAGAGAGCCGCTCACTCCGGAGCAGTTGCTCGAAGAGGTGAGCAGCACATTCCGCGTGGAGAGCCTCTGCCACAACGACTACCGCGGCGGGAGCCCCATCTCGCGCATCGCCATCTGCGGCGGAGCCGGAGGATTCCTCCTCCGCGACGCCATAGCCCGGGACTGTCAGGCTTTCCTCACCGGCGAGATTGGTTACCACGACTACTTCGGCCACGAGGACGAGATTATGATCCTTGAGGCCGGGCATTACCAGAGCGAGCAGTACACCATCGACCTGCTGGGCGACATCATCTCCGGCGCCCATCCCGCGCTGCCCGTATTCAGGACCAAGATAGATACAAATCCGATAAAATACTATACAAAATGGCAAGAGAAGAAAAGACAGAGCAAGGAGAAATGACTGTAGAGCAGGAGCTCAGATCGCTCTACAAGCTACAGACACTGCTCAGCGAGATTGACAAGATCAAGACGCTCCGCGGCGAACTGCCCCTTGAGGTGCAGGATCTGGAGGACGAGATAGAAGGACTCCATACCCGCAACAGCAAACTGCAGGACGAAATCGAGGCCTGCCGCCAGAACGCAGCCGACAACCGCGGCAAGATAGAAAAGTCGCAGACACTCATCACCAAATATCAGGAACAGCTGGACAACGTACGCAACAACAGGGAATATGACACGCTGAGCAAGGAAGTCGAGTATCAGACGCTCGAGGTGCAACTGGCTGAGAAGAGGATTAACGAGGCTAACGAGAAGATAGCCGAGCTGCAGAAGGACGAGGAGGAGAACAACGCCAAGATAGGCGACCTCTCGCAGACCTTGTCGCAGAAAAAGTCAGAGCTCGACGGCATCATAGCCGAGACCAAAGCACAGGAAGAGGAACTCAGGTCACAGGCTCTCGACCTCGAGGAGACCATAGAGCCGCGTCTGCTCAACGCCTTCAAGCGCATACGCAAGAACAGCCGCAACGGCCTCGGCATAGTATATGTGCAGAGGGATTCCTGCGGCGGTTGCTTCAACAAGATTCCGCCCCAGCGCCAGATAGACATCCGTATGCGCAAGAAGATTATCGTCTGCGAATACTGCGGACGCATACTTATCGATCCTGAGCTCGCCGGCGTAACAGAAGAGAAGGAGCAGGAGGCCAAGCCCAAGCGCAAGGCCCGCAAGGCTACGACGCGCACGCGCTCAGCCGCCACCAAGGCCACGGCCAAGAAAGCCGATGAGCCCGACGTGCCCGAGGCTGAAGCATAACACGGCCCCGTCCTCCGCACGGAGAGCCACTTTAGGCTAAGCGACGCAAGTGAAGCCGCAGGGTAGAAATACTCTGCGGCTTCACCTATTATATATATGCGTGTCGCCTGTTATATTCTCGCCGGCTGAATCGGATTACGAGCATACCTATTATATATATGAGTATCGCAGCCCACGAGAGGTCGCAACACGACATCATTTACCGCTACTTGTATATATATGCGTCCACGCCACGCGAGACAGATTGCAGGCTGCCGATAGCCTTTCCGGTCTTTATCCTATCCGGCCATGACATATTTTGCAGTATAGAATTGTCATTTGCAAAGCCTCGTAATTTGATTTTTTTGTTATCAACTAAATTTTTAACATGAATATTTCTGGAATTTCTATTCTCAATTAAAAATTAGCTATATATTTGTAGGAAATTATCAATAACTTAATATCAGTATGAAAAAGAACTACTTCTTTAGACATCTGATGCTTCTCGCAGCCATTGCGGCCGTGGCGATCGTGCCTGCACGCGCCCAGCAGCTGGTCGACGGGGTGTATCAGATCAGCAACGCCGAGGAGTTTGTCAACTTTGGCAACATGGTTGCCGCGGGCGCAGACTCCATCAAGGGCGAGCTCACAGCCGACATCGATTTATCCGGTGTGGAGTGGGCGCCGATTGGTACGGAGGCCGTTCCGTTCTGCGGAGAGCTCAACGGTAACTACCACCGCATCAAGAACCTCGTGATCGACAGTACAGCGGACTACCAGGGCCTCTTCGGCTACATCGGAGGCGCCACGTTCCGCAACCTGTTCATCGACAGCTCCTGCTCCATCACGGGCGGCAGCTATGTGGCCGGTATCGCAGCCGGCGGCACAAAGAGCGGCACAGCGTATTTTATCAACTGCGGCAACGAAGCCAACATCACGGGTACCGGCGCTAATGTCGCAGGTATCGTGGGCGTTAGTATGGCCAACGCTGTCAAGTTTATCATCAAGAACTGCTACAACAGCGGCACCATCTCCGGCGGACGCGAGAGTGCAGCCATCAGCGGCTGGGGCGCAGGCAATGCCGAGGTAGACGGTGTCATCAACACTGGCGCCGTATCGGGCCTCGACGGCAACAACAGCCTTATTCGCTCGGCAGGAAGCCTCAACAACGCTTACGACATCAACGGCCTGCAGGGCACGGCCATTGACGCAGACGCTCTGGCCTCAGGCGCCTTCGCATACATGCTCAACGGCTATCAGGCGGACAGCGTGAAATGGTGCCAGAACATCGACGCCGAGGGCAAGGATGTGGACGCATTCCCCGTGCCCGACACGGTAAACCACGCCAAGGTATACGCCTCCGGTGAACTGCGCTGCGACGGCGCGATAATGCCCGACCTGACATACACCAACACTTACTCCGTACCGACTATTCCGGACCACGACTTTGTCAACGGTATCTGCGACATATGCGGTACGCCGGAACCCAACTATGTGCCCCTCAACGACAGTGTCTATGAGGTAAGCACTCCGGATCAGCTCAACTGGATAGCTCAGACGGTCAACAAGTCGACGGGCAAGAAATTCTATGTACGCCTTACGGACGACATCGACTTCAGCGATTATACCACTCAGGGCGTTATCATCGGCATCGGCGGCCACGACTATCAGGGATGGTTTGACGGCCAAGGCCACACGATAAACATCGACTACAATACCAACCAGCAGTACGTCGGCCTCTTCCGCTACGTCAAGAGCGGCGTGGTGAAGAACCTCGTTACCGAGGGTACCATCACCACCAGCCGTAATCAGGCAGGCGGTATAGTGGGCTACGCTGTCGACTCTACCAAGATCATCAACTGCGTAAGCAAGGTGAACATCGTGAGCACCTACACGGGTGACTCCAGCTACGGCGGCATCATCGCCAACGGCGGCAACGGAAGCCGCGTGGTCAACTGCGCATTCGTCGGCTCCATCACCGGCGAAGGCAGCGGCTGCAACGGCGGTATCGCAGGCTGGTGCGCCAGCACGGGATGCCTGACTATCGAGAACTGCTTCGTGGCAGCCAACCTCGAGGCCGCAACGGCAGACCTTAAGAGCATGGTATTCGGCCGTCATGACCCGAAGATCATCAACTGCTACTACACCAACGCCGGCTCCTTTACTCCCGACGCCGGTTTGATTCATGTAGACGAGGACGCCCTTCAGAGCGGTATGCTCTGCTACTCTCTCAATGCCAAGATAGATACAATGGTATGGTATCAGAACCTTGACAACGGTGAGGAAGCCGACGCTTATCCCGTGCCCTTCAGCTCTCACGCTGTGGTTTACGCCACCGGCTCCGTTCACTGCGATGGTACGCCGGCCGAGGTAAACGGCTATTCCAACACCGAAGGCTCCGTAGTCACCCTGCCGCACGACTTCCAGGAGGGCGTATGCTCCTACTGCCACACCGTGCAGGAGGACTACATGAAGCCCGCCGCCGACGGATACTACGAGCTAAAGACTCCGGGCGAGCTCAACTGGTTCGCCAGAATGGTCAACCTTAAGCAGGAGAACGCCGGCATGAACGCACGCCTGCTCAGCGACATCGACTTCAGCGAGATCTCCGAGAAAGACTCCGTCATGATCGGTATCAACAATCAGCTTGACTATACCGGTACATTCGACGGTCAGGGACACAAGATTACCATCAGCTACAATACCTCTACCATTCCTGCCGCACTGTTCAGGAGCATGTCTGGCGCTACCGTCAGAAACCTCCATACCAGCGGCAAGATTGTAAGGCACGGCAAATTTGCAGGCGGTATTGCCTACTACGCAGGTCACTCTCTGTTTGAGAACTGTGTCTCCGACGTAGACATCGAGTGCGATCTCGTCGGCGATGCTACTATCGGCGGACTTGTTGCCGATCCCGCTAATCATTGCATTCTCAAGAACTGCGCCTTCTACGGCATTATCAATGCTCCTGATGCTGTCGGCAACGGCGGCGTTATCGGCTGGAGCGAAGGAGGCCGCGGTAACGTGCTTGAGAATTGTATCCTGGATGCAACAATCACCGTAGCCGAAGGCGACAACGCCGTGATGGGCCGCAACAACCCGACTATTATCAACAGCTACTACATCGATCCGGGAGGAAACCTGGCCATCAACGCCACAGCTCAGGAGGTAGACGCCTCTCAGCTCAGCAGCGGCGAGATAGCCTTCCTGCTAAACGGTTATAAGAACGCCGGCACTCCCTGGGTGCAGACCATCGGCACAGATCCCTATCCTTATCCTACGGGCAATCACGAGAAGGTTTACGCCAGCGGTACCGTTCGATGCGAGGGCGCTCTGCTCGAGGTGACCTACAGTAATACCGAAGGAGAGCTCACAGAGGCGCCTCACCAGTACGGCGACGACGGCATCTGCACCGTATGCGGCGCACGCCTCATCAGCACTCCGGCACAGCTGCTTGCAGCCTCCAGTGACTTCAACAACGGCTACACGCTTCCCGACGTTACCCTCCGTCTGGCTAACGACATCGACATGACCGGCATCACCGACTACGCAGGCATCGGCACGGAGGCCATACCGTACAGCGGACACTTCGACGGACAGGGCCACAAGATCAGCAACCTCAAGATTGAGAACGACCTCAAGAACCAGGGCCTATTCGGCGTGATTACCAGCGGCGCATTGATAGAGAACGTAGTAGTCGACTCCACTTGCTCCGTGAAGTGCAACTCCTACGCAGCCGGCATCGTCGGCATGTCTGCCAGCACCTCTACCGGCATCGTTACGATACGCAACTGCGGCAATGAGGCCAACGTCACCGTTGATTCTAATACGGGCGTCAACGCAGCCGGTATATTTGGTGTGAACATGGGCAGCGCTTCGCAGGTGAGAATCTACAACTGCTACAACACCGGTAACATCAGCGGTCATGCAGAATGCGCAGCTATCTCCGGCTGGCTCGGCGGCAACGCAGAGGTAACCAACGCCTACAACATCGGTAAAGTAGAGGGCCTGAGCGGCACCAACACGTTCTATCGCTCCGACTCCAACACCCCGTACCTCACCAACTGCTTCGAGACAATCGGCAATCAGGTAGACTCTGTGACCATCGAGCAGGTGAACAACGGCGCTCTCTGCTTCATGCTCAACGACAGTGTTCAGGGCGGCTCGCCCTACTACCAGACGCTCGGCACCGAGATGCACCCCGTGCTCTTCGGCAGCAACAGCAAGGTGTATGAGGTCAACGGCGCTTACACCAACGACATCGTTGGCATCGATGAGACGAAGGTTACGCCGCGCGCAGCTGACGGTCGCAAGCACATCTACACCGTAGACGGCGTTGAGATACCCGCCCTCCAGAAGGGCATCAACATCGTACGCGAGGCCGACGGCAGCGTGAAGAAAGTATTAGTGAAATAACATAGACTAATCCTATTATAAAGGCCGCGACGCTTTTCAATGAGCGCCGCGGCCTTTGTTTTTGTCCGGGCCGTCCCGCATCTGATTTGTTTCCCCGCCGACGGCGAGGACACTAACGCCCTACTTTCCTCCTAGCAGTAACAGCAGAGCAAAGCAGAAAAGACCGCAGAGCAAAGTGAATCTTCCGCACATTCTCTACTTTGCCACCAGAAACCTATAAACATTGTACAACATGAGACAGATGATGATGTTAATGGCAGCAATGCTGCTGACGTGCTGCGCCTCGGAGAGCGGCACAAAAGCGCAGACCACACAGACTAACTCCTCAGGCAAGATTTTGGTGGCCTATTTCTCGTTTACCGGCACCACCAGGAGGTACGCGGAGAAGATAGCCCGGATGACGGGCGGCGACATCTGCGAGATAGTGCCCGAGGAGGCCTACGACAGCGAGAACAGCAACTACTACGACCAGACGACGCGGGCCTACAAGGAGCAGTACAACACCGGCGGCGCTCAGCGGCCGGCCATCAAAAAGACGCTGAAGGATGCGTCGCAGTACGATGTCATCTTCCTCGGCAGCCCCATCTGGTATGGCAAGTCGCCGCGCGTCATCCTGACCTTCCTCGATACATACGGCTTCAGGGGCAAGACGGTCATTCCCTTTGTGACCTCGATGGCTACGGGCATCAGCCGTGTCAATCAGGAGCTGCCGGCCATCTACCCCGACATCAATTGGAAAATGGGCCGCCGGCTCAACGGCATGTCCGACGCCACCCTGCTCTCCTGGGTGGAGGGCTTCATTGGCATGACCGGGATCAGTTCGCCAAACCTGCCCGCGCGCAAGCGCTCCGGCAACATCTTCTCGCTCGACGGGCGCAAAGCGACCGCAGACGAAATGAGCCGCGGCGGAATATATGTCATAGACGGCATTAAAACCCTCGTGCAGTAAGCCGCTGGCACGCGGACCGGCAATGGTCGCTTATGCGGGACCGACAGCGAGTTGGCATATCGCAAGTGCGCGCTACGGCGCCGCGAATGGCCTTAATGCATCCGGCGCAGGCATATTATTGCGCGCAAAGCCCGATTGCGCATAAAGGGTTGCGCGAAGGATCATGCGACATGGCTCTCCGGCTATTTTGCATTGCTCCGGCGCTCATGCAGAATGTATGAAACATGTATAATTCACTATGCGTGAAGCACCATTTGCGCACAATTGAAAAAACCTTCCGCATACGCGGTTACTCACAAGGCACATGAGGAAAACTACATTTGAGATGTTCTTCCTCGTCTCAAATGTAATTTCGCCCTTTGCGGAGCGCTGATTTTTAAGTAGTTGCAAATGGTCAAAAACTATCCTCCGGGGCGCCGCTAATGCAGACAAGGAATATGTTGTGCGCGGGAAATAGCTTCGCAATCCGAAACAACTGTGTTGCTCCACTTATTGGAAAAGGCATTCGCCTCACTTCTTAAAAAACCTTCCGCATACGCGGTTACTCGCAAAGCACCTGAGGGAAACTACATTTGAGATGTTCTTCCTCGTCTCAAATGTAATTTCACCCTTTGCGGAGCGCTGATTTTCACTGCGTTACACAGGCAATTTTTCACCCCATTCCAACTGGCAATTATCATTTCTCCGGAAGCACAAACGCCGCTTCCCCTGTCGCGCATTCCGGCCCGCTCTTATGTGATCGCGGAAGGATGGCAGCCGCGGGCAAAGACAAAGAGAGGCGACCGTCATGGCCGCCTCTCCGTCTTGTTACAAACTATCTATTGTTCTTTTATTTGAACGAACGCTCGTAGATGCCCAGGTAGTCCTCGTCGGTCATGGGCAGCGGGTCGGCAGTGATGTCGCCGCCAAGCACCTCGTGGATGCGTGCGGGCCAGAGTTTCAGTTCCTCGCGCGTGATGCCGTAGTCGCTCATCTTGAGGTCGGCGCAGCCCACGGAGGCGATCAGACGTCGAGGGCATCGATGAAGTCCTTGCCGCTCTGCGGGTTCTCCACGCCCATGACGCGGGCCATCTTCTTCATCGGTTCCTCGGCGGCTCGGCGCTCGGCGAAGAATACTGCTTCGACGACCCTGAGGTGGATGCGCTGAAGCTCCACGCCGTAAAGGGATGCCAGAGGCTGGAGTCGGTAGATGTGACGGACCATGAGGGCAAGGAGAAAGCCATCCGCAAGTTGTTCGGCTCGGCGGGCAAGAACCCGAACGTGCTGCCGGGATTTATCTGCGACAACGGCCGCAACATCCACGTGGGCGACCAGTTTCTCGCCAACTATCACGTGACCATTCTCGATATCCGCGAGGTCAACATCGGAGACAATGTGATGATCGGGCCGGGCACACTCATCTCGACCGTCAATCACCCGATGCTCCCGTCGGGGCGCCGCCGCCATCTGGGCATCGCCAAGCCTGTCACCATCGGCAACGATGTCTGGATCGGGGGCAACGTGGTCATTGTCCCGGGCGTCAGCATTGGCAACAACTGCGTGATAGCCGCCGGAGCCGTAGTGACGAAGGATGTGCCGGACAACAGTCTCGTGGGCGGCGTACCGGCCAGGCTCATCAGGACGCTCGAAAACGACGTAGACTAATAGCTGTGGGCAGAGGAACTTCTCCCCTGCCCTTTTTATGTGAGCGAAATAGGCTCTCTAAAAACTTCAGAAAATAAGCTCCGGCTGTGTTTCCGGGATATATGTGCTGCGTATACGCCATGTCGCGGGATAGGCGTTGTTGAGGCGCTGTCCCACATTGTTGGCGAAGCCCAGTCGCAGCGAGCGATAGGAAACGGTGACTGCGCCGCGCGGCAGAGTGCCGGAGCTCGTCAGCGCCTCGCCGCGCAGATAGCGGACGGCCCGAGCATAGTCGAGCGGCATGTCGGCGAAGGCGTCTGCCCTGAGGCACTGGCTCAGGGCGAGAGAAGCGGCGGGGAGAGGCGCGGCGCCGCGGCCGGACGGGCGGCGCGCTGCGCCGTGAGCGGCCGCGGCGGAAGGGTGTATGCTCACGCCGGCACTCAGGAGGCGCACCGCGGAGGCTACCTCCGCATAATCGTCTGCCAGCGAGGCATGCAGGGCAAAGACAGAGCGGCCGTCGTCGAGAATGGAATAGTCGCCGGCGCCGGTGAGATAGTCGGCCTCCGGCGCATGACGCAGCAGGCGGGCCGGAGCGGCCTTGCGGCGGCGCGATGGAGCGAAGGTATCGCCGCGGGACTGCTTGCGCAGCAGGGCGAGAAAGAATCCCTCGCCGCGTGTCAGGTGGGGGAAGAAATGATATACCGGCAGCCCTCCGCCCTCGCGGGTATCGCCCGCGATTTCCGGCCACGCCGTCGTGTCGACGGGCACCACGTCGGCCCCGAGAGCCGTGCAGATCCACTCTACCATATCCTCGTCCTCAAGGGGATTGAATGTGCAGGTGCTGTAGATGAGGTAGCCGCCGTCGCGCAGGGCCGGCCACACGTCGCCCACTATCTCCCTCTGGCGCGCGGCGCAGCGCGCGGGCGCTTCGTCGCTCCACTCCGTGCGGGCATCCATGTCCTTGCGGAACATGCCCTCGCCGGAGCACGGCACATCGGTGGCGATGACGTCGAAGAAGCCGCGCAGGGCCGAGAACTCCCGCGGGGTGGCCGAGGAGACGAGCACGTCGGGCCTGCCCCACTTCGCCACATTCTCCGAGAGCACCGTAGCGCGCCGCGCCACCACCTCATTGCTCACCAGCAGGCCCCGGCTCATCAGGCTGCCGAGCATGAGCGTCTTGCCGCCCGGGGCCGCACACAGGTCGAGCACCCTCGCGGGCGCGATGTCCGCCGCGATGCGCTTCCAGGCCTGTTCTACAAACATCGACGACGGTTCCTCGACATAATAGGCGCCGGCGTGCATGAGCGGGTCGAAGGTGAAGCGCGGACGCTCGGCGAGGTAAAAGCCGTCGGTGGCCCACGGCACAAGCGATGAGGCGGGAGGCATTGCGCCCGCGGCGCGAAGGTATTTCTCCTTACTAATATGTATGCTCAGCGTGGGACTATCGTCGAGGGCGGAGGCCAAAGCGGCGGCGTCCACGCCGTGCAGGCGGGAGAGCGACGAGAGAAAAGCGGGCGGCAACAGGGGTTGTGTCATATCGGAATAATCTATTCTCTGCAAAGTTACGACATTTATCCGTTCCGAAGGGAGCTCGGAGCATTCAGAGGCCTCATGGGATGCCTCTTAAGCACGAAATGCCTATCTTTGCACCATAAAATGAATAAGATTGCAGTCATGAGACATTTGATTTCCCTCATAGTGTGTATGCTGAGCCTCACGGCCCTGGCCGCGCCCGCCGCCGCGGTGCCCGACACGCTCTCCGCCGGAGGGCAGGGCGTCACGCTCAGGAGCGACACGGTGATCGACGACACGTCAAACTATGTCATCTCGACCAGGATCCCCAAGGGCATCACGCGCATATTCCAGAACATAGATGACAGCGACGATGGCATGCCGGGCTTCCCGTTCCGCTTCTTCAGTGCCCTCATGGGCCTGACGGGAATAGGGCTGACGCTGCTCATGCTCGGCATAGTGCTCCTGCCGCTGTTGCTCATCGTACTGCTGTTCGTCTACCTGCTACGCACACGGCGGCGCGGCATCGAAGCCGACCGCAGGGAGAGCGCACCGGGGCAGACGGCGCCTGCCGCGACCGCGCCGGAGAACCGCACCACGAGCTACACCCACCGCAGGGACAACGCCATACGCAACATCTTCATAGGTCTGGCCATCGCGATAGCCTCGCGGGTGACGGACATCGACATCGGCATAGCCGTGGGCGTGGTGATAATGTGCATAGGCCTGGCGGACTATTTCATCTGCCGCAGCCATAAGAACGACAATAAGCAACAATAAACAGACAATGAAACAATATCTCGAACTTCTGGACAGAATTCTGACCAAAGGCGTGCGCAAGGACGACCGCACGGGCACAGGCACACTCAGTGTGTTTGGCCATCAAATGCGCTTCGACCTGAGCGAGGGCTTCCCCCTTCTCACGACCAAGAAGCTGCACCTCAAATCCATCATCTACGAACTGCTGTGGTTCCTGCGCGGGGACACCAACATCCAGTACCTCCACGACCACGGTGTGAGCATCTGGGACGAGTGGGCAGACCCTGACGGCGGCCTCGGACACATCTACGGCTATCAGTGGCGGCAGTGGCCCGACTACCAGGGCGGTAGCATCGATCAGATAGCCCGCGCCATCGACATGATAAAGCACCATCCCGAGTCGCGCCGCATCATCGTGAGCGCATGGAATGTGGCCGACCTCGGCAACATGAATCTGCCGCCCTGCCATCTGCTGTTCCAGTATTACGTATCCGGCAATCGGCTGAGCCTGCAGCTGTACCAGCGCAGCGCGGACACATTCCTCGGCATGCCCTTCAACATCGCCTCCTACGCGCTGCTGCTCATGATGACCGCGCAGGTCACCGGGCTGGATGCGGGCGACTTTGTCTACACCACGGGCGACACACATCTCTACCTCAATCACCTCGATCAGGCGCGTCTGCAGCTGACGCGCGAACCGCGGCCGCTCCCCGTGATGCGCCTCAACCCCGATGTCAAGAACATCTTCGACTTCCGCTACGAGGACTTCACGCTGGAGAATTACAATCCCTGGCCGCACATCAGCGCCCCCGTCGCCGTCTGAGCCATGAGCGAGATAACCATCATCGCAGCCATTGCCGCCGACGGCGCAATAGGCTACCAGGGCCGCCTCATCTACCGCCTCTCGGCCGACCTTAAGCACTTCCGCTCTCTCACCACGGGCCACACCGTGCTCATGGGCCGCCGGACGTTCGAGTCGCTCCCCAAGGGCGCTCTGCCCCACCGCCGCAACATCGTCATCTCCCGCCGCCCCGGCGCGAGCTTCGCGGGCTGCGACACCTACTCTTCGCTCACCGAGGCGCTGGACCACTGCGCCGCCGACGAGCACGTGTTCATCATCGGAGGGGCTTCCGTCTACCGTGAGGCCTGCCCGCTGGCCACGGGGATGGAACTGACCGAGGTTCACGCCACACCCGCTCAGGCCGACGTCTATTTCCCGAAGCTCGACATGCGTCAGTGGACCGAGACCGCACGAGAGAGCCATCCCGCCGACGAGAAAAACGAGCAGCCGTTCGACTTCGTGAGCTACCGGCGAAAGACTGCTGAAGAACAATAAAGGAATTACCGGGCTGAACAAAGGACAGCCCCAAAACAATAAAGGACAGCCCGGATACAGTAATAAACTTCCGGGACACAAGAAAAGACTTCCGGGATACAATAAAAGACTTTCCGGGCACAACAAGCAAACCGGACTTTCTCCTCCCACACATCAGGAAGCGAAAGTCCGGTCTTATATTATCTTACTCCTTATTTTACCCCTTCGACTATCGACCGGCGGTTGTTGCTCCGCTCCTCGAGCAGGAGGAGGAGCTTGCGGTCGCGCTTAGGCTGAATGAGGCGGCGCACAAAGATGTTCGGGATGGCCACACCGAGCGATATAAAGAGGATGATGAGCGAGGCGTTGATGAGGTTGGTCATTGCGACGGTCAGTTCGCCCACCACGCCGTGGATGTCGATAAAGGCGAAGAGCGCACGGTACATCAGCACACCGGGGATCATCGGGATGACGCTCGGGATGGAGATGGTCTGATGGGGCGTGTGGAAGATGTGCATCAGTTTGGTGCAGAGCAGACTGATGAGCGCCGAACCGACGAACGAGCCGATCACTGCGCCCATGTCGAGGCCGAAGTTGTTGGTGCTGGGACCGAGGCTAACGAGATTGCGTGTGCAGACGGCGATGATGCCGCCGATGGCCACCACGGGCAGGAGGCGCCGCGGGCAATTGAAGATCGTGGAGAATCCCATAGCCGAGATGGCGGCGGCGACGGAGTACTCGATATAGTTGTGGTGGGGCGTCATGGAGAGGTCGGTGACAAAGTTGTCCACGCCGCAGACCTTGATGGCGAACACGATGCCGAAGGCCATGGCCAGCACTATCATCAGCGTTATCACGGCGCGGGTGATGCCGACGTTGACATGATTGGAGACCATGTCGCTGACAAAGTTGATGAGCGGCACACCGGGGACGATGTACAGCGCGCAGGCCATAAACGGATGGTAGGGCGTGGAGCTGTGCAGGATGGGGATCGTGGTGTGCATGGAGATGAGCATGAAGAGCCAGGCCAGCAGCGTGGAGACGAAGGCCGAAATGGCGATGCCCACGTAGGTGTTCATGCCTTTCTCGCCGAACCACATCTTGAGGCGGAAGCCCAGGATGGCCGCAATGGCAGCGTAGAAGAACGCCGTCCAGTCGCAGCCGAACTGGATGCAGAAGCCGCCGCAGGCAAATCCACCGCAGATGGCCACCTGCCAGGGCGTATAGTTGCGCTTGTGCGAGCGTATCTTCTCGAGCTCCTCCTCATACTGGTCGGGCGTGTAGTCCTCTTTGATAGCCCTCCAGGTGAGTTTGCTGACCATGCGTATGGCCCAGAGATCGACGGAATGCTTGGTGCAGTGGCGGAACTTGGTGAACGAATGGCTCTCATCGCTCAGGTTGGCCATTATGATGTCATAGTTGACCGAGAGATGCAGATTGGCCAGCGGCAGCCCGAGATAGATGGCCGTGCGGCGCATATTGCGGAGCACACGCTCCGTGTCGGCGTGGCTCTCGAGCAGCAGGCAGCCCGTCTGCAGGAGCAGGTCGAGCTTGCGGTTGAGCTCCGCGTTGGACATCACGGCCTCGGCCTTAGTCTGAGTGGTCGTTGTAGCTGTTACCATATTCTCCTCCATCATTTATCAGGCTTTCCCCAGCAGCGTGATGCCGATACCGGGCTTGTCGACGAGCGTTATCTTGCCGTCCTTGATGGTCATGCCGCTGAAGCGGTCGTTGGCGATGAGCAGGTTGCCGTCGAGGTCGGCGAAGTCCACGAGCGGAGCGAGCTGCGCGGCGGCGCTCACGGCGCAGGATGTCTCGGTCATGCAGCCTATCATGATCTTCATGCCCAGAGCGCGCCCCAGGACGATCATCTTGTAGGCCTCGTTGAGACCGGTGCTCTTCATGAGTTTGATATTAATGCCGTCGTATGCCTCGGCGAGCTTAGGGATGTCGCCTATGCGCTGGAAGGCCTCGTCGGCGATGATGGGCAGCGAACTGCGGCTCTTGAGCCAGGCGATGTCATCGATATTCTCCTTGGGCATGGGCTGCTCGACGAAGAGGCAGTTGCGCTCGGCCAGCCAGTCGATCATGCGGAGCGCGTGCTCGCGGTCGGTCCAGCCCTGATTGACATCGACGCAGATGGGCACATTGGTCATGGAGCGTATCACCTCTATCGTCTCGCGGTCCTGGTCGAGGCCCATCTTGACCTTGAGCACCTTGTAGGGCGCGGCCTCCTTGACCTTGAGCCTCACCATGTCGGGCTTGTCGATGCCTATCGTGTAGGACGTATTGGGCGTCTTCTCCGGGCTCAGGCCCCAGATCTTGTACCAGGGCTGCCCCATCACCTTGCCCAGCAGGTCGTGGAGGGCGATGTCGACCGATGCCTTGGCGGCCGAGTTCTTCGGCGCCTTCTGGTCCACGTAGGCCAGGATGTCCTCCATGCGGAAGGGGTCGGTAAACTGGCTCAGGTCGAGCGAGGAGAGAAACTTGGTGACGCTGTCGACGCTCTCGCCGAGGTAGGGAGGCATCGAAGCCTCGCCGTAGCCCGTGATGCCGTTCCATGTGAGCGTGACCTGCACATCCGGCGTCGAGGTGCGCGAATACTTGGCGAGATTGAACGCGTGGCGCAACTTGAGTTCGTAGGGGAAGAATGAGAGCTGCAGCTGTGATGACTTGCGCACATCGCGCATAATGGCGGGAGCAGCTATCTCACCGGCCTTGAGCTGAAACGGCACAGCTGCCGCGGCCACGGCAACACCCGCCGACTTTATAAAAGAACGTCTGTCCATAACATTACATTTGTGAGGGCAAAGTTCCTGACTGAACTTTGTCTAATATCCGTCGCAAAATTACGATTTTCCGGCCTAACACCATCCACAGTAACCGATTAAATGCCGCCCTGACGGCATTATGCGCCGTAGTCTTTACCTCGAGTTGTCGCATTGGAGGGATATGCGGAAATTCTACTCGCAGATAAAAAATTTTAGCTCGTAGCAGACGATCGTTCTACTCGCAGATAAAATAATTTATCTCGCAGTAGAATTTCGGCCGCTCGCAGAGGCCGAAATTCACATACATGCAGAGACCGCCGAAGCGGTAGCAGATCGTCGGCAGGCGCCTTAAGGATGTATAATGGCATGGCATACGGACGGATTTCCCCGTTTCGGGAAACATCGTGTATGCACACTTCAAAAAATCTCCCGCTTAACCCAAAAACTACATTTGAGACGAGGAAAAACACCTCAAATGTATTTCAAAACGTCTCAAATGTAATTTTGGTCCTCATATTAGCACTGATTTTAAGGTGGTTACAAAGGAGCAGAAACCGCCTTTAAGTCGTCGGCAGGCGCCTTAAGGATGTATAATGGCGGGGCATACGGACGGATCCCCCCGTTTCGGGAAACATCGTGTATGCACACTTCAAAAAATCTCCCGCTTAACCCAAAAACTACATTTGAGACGAGGAAAAACACCTCAAATGTAATCTCACTCATCTCAAATGTAGTTTTGGCCTTCAGGGGAGGCTGTCTTTCAATCACTTACAAAGCCTCCAAATATGCTATTCTCATGCCTCCGTCAGTAGGCCGCCATCACGGCAGCAGGCATCAGAAAGACTGCGACATCACAGCCGGCCGCGGGGGCAGAGACTATGATGTCGCAGAGAGTGGGGATGGCGGGCGGCATGAGGCGCGCGGCCGCCAGGGCGGGTCAGAAATACCAGGGATGGTCCTTGAGGCGCGTTATGCCATCCGTGCCCTCGCTGCCGAGGATGCGGCTGATGGAGAGGAACGGCACATTGAGGTAATCCTTGGCCTTGGGGTCGACGCTGTTGATGCGGACGCGGCCGCTGCAGTGGATAAACTTGCCGCCGCCGAGGGAGATGGCGACGTGCGTCACACGACCGCCGCGCGTGCCGAAGAAGAACAGGTCGCCCGGACGGGCGCCGGCCCATTCTTTGGCGTCGATGCGCTCGCCGGTGAGGGCCTGCTGCCATGCATCGCGCCTGAGGATGACGCCAGCGGAGAGGTAGCTCACCTTGCTCAGGCCGGAGCAGTCGGTCATCTTGGTCGATGTGCCGCCCCAGAAGTAGGGCGAGCCCATCATGCGGCGCGCGGTGGCGAGCACACGCTCGGCGGTAGCGGGCCGTGCGGCCCAGGAGGAGAGCTCCTCGACATCGGCGGCGTTCACATAGCCGCGGCGGCCGTCGGGAGTGGCGAGGCAGACATATCGGCCGGAGGCAGAGACATAAGAGAGGATGTCGCCCATCACGAGGTCGCTCACCGCCTCGTCGCTGCCGGCCTTGCTGGTGAGGACGCTCTGATAGGCCGTCACGATGTAGCGCTTAGAATGCTTCCACGCCGTCAGGGCCGCGCTGTCGAGCAGGGTGACAGAACCGGCAGGAATCCACGACTTGTATCCTTCGGGTGTCTCGGCCTCATACCAGTCGTCGGCGGCGGCCGTGAGCCTCAGCGGTGTGCCCATGACGCTCTGTGTGAGCATCTCGGCGGAGTGGGCCGCGGAGGAGCGCATAGAAGCCACGGAGAGCTTGGTGAGCGCCCACGGCTTGGAGGGATGGAAGTAATCGAGCGCCACGCAGGAGTCGATGACCAGTTCGCTGTCGAAGTCGCTGTATTCGAGATTGCCGCCCTTCCATTCCACCTCGCCGGCCTGATTGTCCACCGTCTCGGAGCGGATGTAGCGCTTGGCGGGGTCAAACTGGGCATTGACGGCCTTGTTGGCGGCGAAGCGGTAGACATCGAGACCGGTCTTGTAATAGTCGGCCATCGACTCGCCCGCCGTGCTGCGGCCGAAGGAGGCGTCGGTGGGCACCCAGCCCACGCCCTCAAAATAGGTCTCAGCCCAGTCGTGGTAGTTCTTGGCTCCCGGATGGAGCATCCAGCCGCTCTCCCAGCGCGCCGGTATGCCGAGGCAGCGCATGAGGGTGATGTAGAGCAGGGAGACCTGCCCGCAGTCGCCGTGGCGGTTGGCTATCACATATTCGGGGATGTTGGGGATGGTGCTGTATTCGCGTGCGCCGGCCCAGGGGAAGTTGGTCACTATCCAGTCGTAGACGATGGAGGCCTGCATGACGGGGTTCTTCTCGCTGCCCACCAGCTGACGGGCGAGGGCCATGAGATGGGGCGTCTTGACGATGTGCGGATACTCGTCGGCGGTGTATTGCTGATAGAGGGCGGAGGAGGTGTCGTAGGGCTTGAGGGCCGCCATGATCTCGGCGCGTGTGAAGTGCTGCTCAGCCGATATGTAGGAGAATGTGATGCTGAATTTGGAGGGCTGTCCCTTGTGCGCCACACCTTCCATGTAGACGGTGTGCTGGGGAGAATTCCTGGATATATAAGCCTGGGCCGAGGAGGAGAGAAGACGAATGTCGCTCTGACGCTCTGTCTCGGTGGGGAACGGCATCCATACTCTCAGAGTGTCGCCGTCGGGGATGGCGTCCGGGCGCACGGTGATATTAAAGGTGAGCTGCCAGCGATGGGGGAAGCGGAGGTGATTGCCGTAGGCGGGAGAGGCCGCAGCCTGATTATAGAGCTTGGCGTAATATTGATTGGTGCTCTTACGGTCCTCGTCCTGGCTCTCCTTGAAGTCCTCGTGATTGAGCAGGAAGAAGTTGCCCACGGCGCGGTGGAACCACATCTCCCGTCCGTCGATGGTGTCTGCCTCGATGTAGCGCTGCTTCTTCCAGTAGGTGAGCTTCTCATCGGTCACGGGACCCATGCGCTTCTCTATCTGTTTGCGGCCCTCGGCGGGGCTGAGCGAGAAGTCGTCCCTCACGCGGTCGGCGAGCTTCAGCAGCGAGTCGATGGCGAAAGCCTGGCTTGTGCGGATCTTCTTAGGGAGCGAGTTGAGATACTTGGCAGCCTTGCGGAGCTCGCCGTGCTCGATCATGGCTCCGGCTACGGCGCGGAAGTTCGCGTCGTCGTCCGCTGGCGTGGCCGCAAGGAGCGACGCCGGCATCAGCGCCACGAGGGCGAATGCCAGCATCAGGATGTATTTATTCTTCATAACTGTATTAGGTAGATTTTTTTGCTTCTTCTTATAAATGTTTCCTGAGCTCAGTGGCCCAGATCTTATAGCCGTCCTCGTTGACATGCAGGCCGTCCGTGCTGAGCTCGGGGCGCATGCTGTTGCTTCCCTCAGCGGTGAAGAGCGGGAAGAGGTCGACATACTCTATTTTCCTCTCCGCAGCGATTTGTCTGAGGCGGGCGTTGAGCGCCGGCACAGTGTCCGTCCGGCCCGTGAGGAGCTTGTAGCGGCCGAAGCTCTCGTTGATGGGCAGCAGGCTCTGCAGGATGAGGCGCGTGGTGGGCGACTCGCGGCGGATGCGGTCGACGGTCGTGGCGATGGAGGTGGCTATCTCGGCGCTCGTCAGGCCGTGCGAGATGTCGTTAACGCCCGCCATGAGCACGATGGTCCGGGGATGGAAGGGCAGGATCTGATGGAGGCGCTCACAGATGCCCGGCACATCGTCGCCTATAATGCCGCGATTGACCACACCACGCTTGCCGAGGCGCTTGCTCCAGTCGCCGCCGTTCTCCGTGAGGCTGTTGCCGAGCATCACGATGCTCTGCTTGTCGATGTCCTTAGAGCGGGCGAAGGAGTCCATGCGGTCGAGGTAGTGGGGCGTAAACTGTGTGCCCGTCACGGCGCCCGCCACCGCGTTCACCACGAGCGAGCGGAGGCGTATGGTATTGCCGCCGCGGGGCATATGGACTGCGTTGGTGAGGAGGATGATGGCCATCCGCTGCTCAGGGTCGATGTCGATCATGGTGCCGGTAAAGCCCGTGTGACCGTAAGCCGAGCGGCTGAGCATGTCTCCGAGATTGGAGGCATAGGGCGAGCACATGTCCCAGCCCGGCGTGCGGCCGAACTGCTCCAGCCCGCGCGGCAGGGTCGTCATGAGGCGCACGGTGGCGGGACTGAGGATTCGCACACCGCGGAGCTCTCCGCCGCCGATGAGCGCCTGGCAGAGCAGGGCTATGTCGTCCGCCGTGGTGAACACGCCCGCGTTGCCGCTGATACCGCCGTTCAGGACCCGGGCCAGAGGATCGTGCACCTGCCCCCTGAGCACCTGCCCGGACTTCTGCTTCTCTGTGGGAGCCACATCCTCCATCCATTTGTCCTGATCGTCCCCCTCGGCCCATACGGGGCGGGAGATATTCTCCCAGATGCCTTTGTCATTCTGCCGGCAGGGCAGGTAGTCCGTGTGGTACATGCCCAGCGGGGCGAAGATGTAGCGGCGGGCGAACTCCCTGAGGGATAGTCCGCTGACCTTCTCCACGATATGCTGCAGGGTGATGTAGTTGAGGCAGGAGTACTGGAAATCTTCTCCAGGCTCGAAGTCGCGGCGCTTCCATGTGGCGATGTAATGCATGAGGCTGTCGGGCGCCGGCGAACCGAAGCGCTGAGAGAGTTCCTCAACGGAGGCGTAAGGCGGAAGGCCCGAGGTGTGTGAGAGCAGGTGACGGATGCGTATTGTCGTGGAGCGCTTGCCGTCGGCCGAGGTCCAGGAGCGGAAATCGGGGATATAGTCCGCCACGGCGTCGCCGAGGCGAAGCTTCCCCTGCTCCACGAGCTTCATCACGCAGAGGGCCGTGCTCATCGACTTGCTGCACGAGGCCATGTCAAAGATGGTGTTGTCCGTCATCTTCTCCTTGCGCGGGTAGAGGGCGCGGTAGCCGTAGGATTTCAGGTAGGCCATCTTGCCGTCTTTCACTACGGCCAGTACGGCGCCGGGGATGTCGCCGCGGTCGATGGCTGCGTAGATGGCGGAGTCGGCGTAGGCCAGGCGCGCGCCGCTCATGCCCACCCTCTCGGGGAGCACACGCTCCAGGCGCTGCGAGAAGCCGGGTACGACGGTGAGCATGGCGATAACGATGGTAGCTAATCTGTGTTTCATCAGCCCTATTGGATATGTTTGAGTTCCTCGTGGTCCGTATCACATTTGTAGGCCTCGATGGCTTTCTCCACCGAGCCGTGCAGGGCGAGGAGCGTGCGCGCCTGACTGTAGGAGATGCCGAGCTCGCTCATTATCATACGCGTCCCGCGGTCCTGCAGCTTCTTGTTGCTGATCTTCATGTTGACCATGCGGTTGCCCCTCACGCGGCCGAGGCGTATCATCACGGCGGTGGAGATCATGTTGAGGATCATCTTCTGCGCCGTGCCGCTCTTCATGCGCGAGCTGCCGGTGACAAACTCGGGGCCCACGACCACGACGATGGGGATCTCGGCCCTCTGAGAGAGCGGCGAACCGGGATTGCTGGTGATGCAGGCGGTCAGGATGCCGTGGGCGCGCGCCTCCTCGATGGCGCCCTCGACATAGGGTGTTGTGCCCGAAGCGGCGATGCCGATGACCGTGTCATTGTCGCTGATATTGTGATTGACAAGCTCGTCCCACCCGTCCGAAGGGCTGTCCTCGGCATTCTCCACGGCGTTGCGCAGAGCGGTGTCGCCTCCGGCTATCAGGCCCACGACGAGCGTCGAGGGCACACCGTAGGTAGGCGGCAGTTCGGAGGCGTCGAGCACACCGAGACGGCCGCTGGTGCCCGCTCCTATATAAAAGATGCGTCCGCCTTTTCTCATGCGCGGCACAATAGCCGTCACTAGGCGTTCTATGTCGGGGATAGCCTTCTCTACGGCGACGGCGACCTTCTTGTCCTCTGTGTTGATATCGCGCAGTATCTCGCCGACCGGCATTTTCTCCAGATTGTCGTAGAGCGAAGGCTCTTCTGTGATTTTTCTAAAAGCCATGTGTTTATAGTTTGATGTATATGTTGTGTCTGTACAGCGGCAGAGCCACTACGAAGTAATTGAACAGGACAAAGACGAGCGCGAAGGCAAGCGAACCGCCGTAAGGCCCGAAGAGCGGCTCCCAGAGGCCGCTGAAGATGGCGTAGTGGAGGCTCGCCTCGCCGCAGGGGATAGCGCCCAGCAGGATGGCGAAGATGTCGGCCATCACATAGAGGAACAGCGGATTGACGCCGAAGGTGCGGAAGAACAGCGCCCAGCGCTTCACGCCCTTTATGTCCACCACATAGATGAGCAGGGCCAGCACCAGCGAGGCGAAGCCACAGCTGACGAGCGAGAAGGTGGGGCTCCAGATCTTCTTGGAGATGGGGCAGGCGTAGCTGAGCAGGAATCCAGAGATCACCAGCATCGCTCCGATGAGCAGGAGGCGATAGGTGACCGTGGCGAGGTCGGCGGCGCTACGCTTCTCGCCGCTCTTATGGCCGGAGAGCATCATCTGCCCTATCACGAAGCCGATCATGACGTGCGCCACGCTCGGGATGGTGCTGAGCAGGCCTTCGGGGTCGATAAAGTTATCGTTCCAGATGTGCGCCATGCCGAATATCGAGAGGTCGACGACCGAGAGAATATTGCTCTCACCGTGCTCGTAGCCGTTGCCCAGCTCGAGGATGATGAAGTAGACGATGAACAGCGCCGCGATGATGTAGGGGAAGCGCTTGTGGCTGACCTTTACCGAGAGCAGAGCAACAATGCCGTAGCAGACACCGAGCCTCACGAGTACGCCCGTGATGCGCATCGAGGGCAGGAAGTTGATGGCCGCCACGAAGCGCGTGCCGAAGTCGGGGTACATGTCGTGGGGGGTGAGCGTGTAGCAGAAGTGGGCGAAGATGCCTATGAAATAGCCCACCAGGATGATGCCGAGCGAGCGGCGCAGGATCTTGCGGTAGGTGGCGGAGGTGGCCTCGAAGTGGTACTTGCTCATGGAGATGTAGGTCGTCATGCCCATGATGAACATGAAGAACGGGAACACGAGGTCGGTGGGCGTGAGCCCTATCCACTCCGCGTGCTCCAGCGGGGCGAACACGTGTGAGCCGTCGCCCGGGTTATTGACCAGGATCATGCCGGCGATGGTGAGGCCGCGCAGGATGTCGATAGCCAGTATTCTATTCGGTTTCTCTCTTGTCTGTTCCATGGTGATCATTATTTATAGAGGTAATATTTTCTGGAAAGGCGCTTGAAGGCGTCCACGTCCTTATACCAATAAGCCCTGGCATCCTCCCAACGGTTACGCCTGGAGAAGAGTTCGCGGATCTTAGAACTGCCGCAGACACAGTCGAACATGCGGAAGCGGCCCTTGTCCGCCACATCGAAGACGGCCTTGTCGGGGTACATGGCCGCCATCTCCTGCATCACGAGAAACTGGATGTCGGTAAGCGGAGCCCGCTCGTAGTCGATGATGTGCACCTGCACGCCCTCCACCTGCTCGTCCTTGTAGGTAGCGTAGAACGGCTTGCAGTAGAGCGGACGGAAGATGATGCCGGGCACCTTAAGGGCGTTGAGCCGCTCTGCGAGGCGCGCACCGTCCACCCACGGAGCCGCGAACATCTCAAAGGGAATGGTATAGCCCACGCCGATGTTCATGTAGGAGAATTCGCCGAGGATACCGCTCAGCGGGTAATAGAAGGCCGACGTGGCGTGGGGGATGTGCGGTGAGGAGGGTATCCACTCCAAGCCCGTGTCGGCGTAGGTCATCCTGCGCTTCCAGCCGCGCATCCTGACGACGGTGAGCTTGCACTGCTTTCCGCCGCTGAGCATCCGCTCGCCATTGAGCATCATGGCCAGTTCGCCCGCGGTGAGCCCATATATATAAGGTATCTTGTACTGGCTCACGAAGGTCTCGAAACCGTCCTCGGTGAGGCAGCCCTCCACCCTGTTGCCGCCGAGCGGATTGGGCCTGTCGAGGACGACGAACTCCTTGCCATTCTCGGCCGCGGCCTCCATGGCGAGCCCCATCGTACTGATATATGTGAATGAGCGGCAGCCTATGTCCTGTATGTCGTATACCAGCACATCGATATCCCTGAGCATCTCGGGCGTGGCCTTGCGTGTCTTGCCGAAGAGCGAATAGACGGGCAGGCCGGTCACCTCGTCGCGCGCGCTGCCCACGCTCTGTCCGGCGTGAGCATTGCCGCGCACACCGTGCTCGGGGCCGAAGAGCGCCACAAGGCGCACGCCAGGGGCGGAGTGAAGGATGTCGATGTCGCTGCGGAGCTCATTGTCCACTCCGGTGGGATTGGTGATAAGGCCCACACGCTTACCCTCGAGTATCTTAAAGTTGTCCGCCTTGAGCACCTCGATGCCCGTGCGTATCCTGATGCCGCCGCGGCGCGCAGAGGCCGTGGTCAATGTCAGCGCCAGCAGCAGGAGAAATGCTAACTTCCTGTTCATCCTTTATCGTTTATCTGAGATTAATATCACTGTGCCGTCGGTCGATGTAGCCACCACGCCGCCCTTGACGGGCATGACGGTGTTGACGAGCGACTCGCCGATCTTGTGCTGCCACAGGATGCTCCCGTCCGCGGCCGAGACCGCGAAGATGAGCCCGGAGGAGGTGGAACCGTAGACCGTACCGCGGCTCTCGAGATCCTGCGACGGGGCATGGTCGTAGCCGTATCCTATGGCGGAAGCCCATATCTCCTCGGGATGATCGGAGAGGGCGGAATAGCACACGAGGCTGTCATTCATCGTCTTGGCAAAGAGGCGTGTCCCGTCGGAGGAGAGGCCGAGCGACTCGCGCACCCTGGAGGCGCGTGTGCTGTAGACGGTCTGCCCCGTGGAGGCGTCTATTGCGGTCAGTTCCCTCACCGGGTCGACGATAAAGACCTTGCCGCGGGAGAAGACGGGCCACACTGAGGCAGGAGAGAAATGCAGGCCTTTGCGCGGGTTGTGCCACTGCCAGAGCTCGCTGCCGTCGCGGGCGGAGAGCGCATAGAGACTGCCGTCCCAGGCGCCGAAAATGACCTTGCCGTCGGCAACGAGCGGCCGCGTCACCACGTAGCCCTTCACACCGCCGTGGGACCATAGCAGACGGCCGCTGCGGAGGTCGATGGCCCGCATGCAGTGGTCTGTGCCGCCCACATAGGCCACGCCGCCGCTGATCCTCACGCCGCCGGTAACAGGGCCGCCGGCCTTCACCGCCCAGAGCTTTGCGCCGTTCTTGGCGCTGAGCCCGTAGACAGTACTGTCGGCTGCGCCGAAGACCACTACCCCGCTCTTCACGTCCGGTTCGCCGTAGATGCGATGGCCTGCGGCAAACTGCCACATCCGGCGGCCGCTTCTGATGTCATAAGCCGTGAGGCGGCCTGCACCGTCGCCGACAAAGACGCGGCGCCCGTCGCTGGCGGCGGCCGCATAGATACCGGCCTCGCTGCGATGCTGCCATTTCACCGCCACCTTATATCGGTCATTGACACTGAAATCGGGATATTCATTAGCCTTTCCGGCGTGGTCGTAGAGGTCGCCTTGCATCGGGAACGAAGCCCATTCGTATTTCTTACCTCCCGTGATCTGCGTGAACACACGGATGGAATCATTGTCCACCTCATATATGCCGTAGCCGTTGTTGCCGTCTGCGTCGCGCAGGTTGGAGCGCATCAGTACGCCGGGGATGCCGTCGTAGCTGAGACAGCGGTTGGCGTGATAATGTCCGCCGATGAACAGCCGTACATTGTAGGGGCGCACGGCGTCGGTCACCTCGTACCAGTTGTCCACATCGCCCTTGAGGATGGGATAGTGGGTGACGAGGATCACGGGCTGCGCCTTGCCGCGCTTGTCCATCTCGGCGCGGAGCCACGCTATGTCCTGCGGCACGACATGCCCGTAGGCCATGCGCATCAGCGGACCGGTGTTGAAACCGAGGAAGAGAATGCCATTGTGCTCAAACTCGATGCGCTCGCCGCCGAAGGTGGTGACGTAGGCCATGAGCCCCGAATCGCTCCAGGTGGTCTCGTGATTGCCGGGGATGACGTAATAGCGCGGCCTCAGGGAGTCGAGGCAGGCTTTGACCCGCTCTATCGACTCGCGGTCGCCGTCGTCGGCCAGGTCGCCCGTCACCAGCACGAAGTCGATGCTGTCCGTAGCGTTAATCTGCCTTATCGATCGCATGAGCCACTGCTCCGGCAGCGGGTCGCCCGCCTTGAGATGGACGTCGGTGAGCTGCGCAAAGCGGAAAGGCTGTATCTCTGCAAGGCCGGTCATCGCAGGCAATAGCACAATCGCCGCCAATAACAGCCTTATCATCATTTTTCGGTCAAACATTTTTATCTTTGTGAAGGTCTGTCTGCAAAATTATAAAAAAAGGCTCGTTTTTCTGCCCGTTCTCCGCGCTTTTCCGCAACAATCGTGTACGAAGGCCATTCTTCTTAACACCAAAGGAAGAGAAACACAAAGGCGGGTTGGCAAACGGGAGAGTTGGGGAATGCCGTATTTTGTTAAAGAAAAGCCCCCGCACGCCGCAAAAGACACGAAGCACGTCGGAGAAATTACGAAGCAATCCGGGTAATTACGAAGCAATCCGGGGAAAACTCATAAGGCGCTCCTGAAAGGCACGAGGCTCATAGTTATCTCATCGCAATTGTCATTCAATCACATCGCAATTGTCATTCAATCACATCGCAATTGTCATTCAATCACATCGCAATTGTCATTCAATCACATCGCAATTGTCATGTGATCGCATCGCAGTTGTCATTCGATCGCATCGCAGTTGCCATTCGATCTCATCGCAGTTGTCATTCGATCGCATCGCAGCTGTCGTGTATATGCATGGCAGCTGTCGTGCATGAATCAGAAGGGAGATAAATAAGATCTGCCTGCGCAAGAATTAAATCGCATCCGCACAAAAATGCGCGGCAAGGGGGCGGGATAGAGGCTTTACGCGCTGTGATTCAAATACTATGCTGAGATTTCGTTATCTTTGCAGTTCCATCCGGCCAGGATTCTCATTTCGCGGCCGGGGATGGGCATTTAATATTACTATGTTATGAAGACGAATTTATTTATAAAGACCTTTGCGGCGCTGACGCTCGGATTGTCGCTCTGCACGACGGCCGCCAGGGCTCAGGACGCCGACGCCAAATACGCCGGCACGCTTATCGCCGAGGGGAAGGAGGCGCCCGAGATAGCGCTCCGCACGCCGGAGGGCAAGATGATGCGCCTCTCATCGCTCAGGGGACAGTATGTGGTCATCGACTTCATGGCCTCGTGGTGCGGCGACTGCATGCGCGACCTGCCCGAGATGAAGAGAATCTACGGCAAGTTTCACAGCCGCGGCGTCGAGTTTTTCAGTGTCTCGTTCGACACCGACAAGGCCGCCTGGAAGGGCATGATAGAGCGCAACGGCATCACCTGGCCGCAGGTGAGCGAACTCAGGAAATGGAAGGAGACAAAGGTGTCGGCCGCCTACGGCGTGAAGTGGATACCGTCGATGATCCTGCTCGACAAGGAGGGCAAGGTGGTGCTGCGCACTGTGCTGAAGGATAAGCTGGAGAAGAAGCTCACGGAGCTGCTGTCAGAGGGCCATCAGCGGCAGGTGCTGACGGCCGACACGATGATAGCGGGGAGCAAGGGGCGCATAGCCTGTACCGTCCAGAGGCCTGCCGACATCAGCGGGCGCATGCCCGTGGCCATCGTGATGCACGGCTTCACGAGCCATCGCAACGACGGGCTCATCCGCCTCATCGCCGACACGCTCCTGCAGCGGGGCTTCGCCACAGTGCGCTTCGATTTTGACGGCCACGGCGAGAGCGGCGGCAAGTTTGTGGAGATGACCGTGCCCACGGAGATAGACGACGCCAAGAAGGTGTACGCCTTTGCCGCGGGCCTGCCCTTTGCCGGGAAGGTAGCCCTCGTGGGCCATTCGCAGGGCGGCGTGGTGACCGCCATGACGGCCGGCGAACTGGGCGCGGAGAAGGTGAGCGCTGTGGTACTGCTGGCGCCGGCAGCCGTGCTGCGCGACGACGCCATCCGCGGCAACAGCATGGGTGCCGTCTACGACCCGCTCGATCCGCCCGACAGTGTGCCGCTCTACGGAGGCCGGCTGCATCTGGGCCGCGACTATATCCTCACAGCCTTCTCGCTGCCCATCTACGAGACGGCCGCGCGCTACACCGGTCCCGCCGCCATAATCCACGGCACGGGCGACCGCATCGTGCCCTACACCTACGGCGAACGCTTCCACACCACATGGCAGGGCAGCCGCATGTATCTGCTGCCGGGCTTCGACCATGGCTTCTCGCAGGATCCCTACCGCGCAGCGGAAATAGCCGGGCAATTTCTCAGCGGGACACTTCAGACCCGCTGATCAGGCTTCCGTCCGCACATATACAAAGGCTGCCGCCCTTCGCCTGAAGGACGGCAGCCTTTGTCTTAGCCTTACTATGCTTGCGATCCGTTATCCGCGGTGGCCGTACATGTGCTCGTAGTATTTCTGATAGTCGCCCGAGGTCACCTCGTCGACCCAGTCGCGGTGCTGAAGGTTCCACTCCACCGTCTTCTCGATGCCTACGGCAAATGTTGTCTCGGGATACCAGCCGATGTCGTGCTTGATCTTGGAGGGGTCGATGGCGTAGCGCAGGTCGTGGCCCAGGCGATCGCTCACATAGGTGATGAGGTCGTAGCTGATCCACGAGATGTCCCCGCGCTTGTCCTCGGGGAGGAACTTCCTGTACTCGGGGTGCTGCTCCATCTGGCGGCGCACGATGTCAATGATCAGGTGGACGATGTCGATGTTGCGCTGCTCATTGTGGCCGCCCACGTTGTATACGGAACCGTCCTTTGCCTCGGAGATCACGAGGTCGATGGCCTTGCAGTGGTCGTCGACATACAGCCAGTCGCGCACATTGAGGCCGCGGCCGTACACGGGCAACTTCTTTGCCTCAAGGATATTGTTGATGACCAGAGGGATGAGCTTCTCGGGGAACTGGTAGGGGCCGTAGTTGTTGGAGCAGCGTGTGATGCTCACGGGCAGGTGGAATGTGTCGCGGTATGCCTGCACAATGAAGTCGGCGCTGGCCTTGGAGGCGCTGTAGGGGCTGTGCGGGCAGAGAGGCGTGTCCTCGCGGAAGTAGCCCTCGGCGCCGAGAGCGCCGTACACCTCGTCGGTCGACACCTGGTGGAAGCGCACGCCCTCCCTGTAGACGGGATATCCCTGAGCGTCCTTGCCGGTGGCCCACGCTGCGCGCGCCACATCCATCAGGCTCTGGGTGCCGAGGATGTTGGTGGTGAGGAACAACTGCGGATTCTCGATACTGCGGTCCACATGGCTCTCGGCGGCAAAGTTGACCACCACGTCGAAGCCGTACTTGTCGAACAATTCCTTCACGAGCGCGCGGTCACAGATATTGCCGCGCACAAAGAAGCACCGCTTGTCATCGATATCGTCCTTGATGGTGCCGAGGTTGCCCGCGTAGGTAAGGGCATCAAGTACCACGATAGAGATATCATCGTGCTTGCGGAGCATGTACTTAATGAAATTGGAACCGATAAATCCGGCGGCGCCGGTGACAAGATATTTCTTCATCGCTCTTAAGATTAATTCATATTTCTGCGTGCAAAATTACGCAAATCTCCTTATATCAAAGGCCTTTGCAGGCACAAAAGCGGACAAAATCCGCTTTCCCGCGCCTCCGCCCCGCTTTCCGGCTATCAACTCCCCCGCTTCATAGCCTCCCGAGGGGACAAACCGCACAAGAGCAACTGTCCCGCCGCGCCCTTTCCGGCACGGCGGGACAGTACATTATTATATAGGGCCCGCGCCTTGGGGAAAAGGCGCTACGGGGCTTAGAGATTGTAGGCGAGCTTTATGACGAAGTTCCGACCCTCGTTGTAGAGGCCCGTCCTGCCATTGCTATCGTTTACTCCGCCGATGTATTTCAGGCGGCTCATGTTGCTCTGCCAGGCGCGGTTGAAGATATTCTGCAGCGAGAGAAGCAGCGAGAGGCTGTGGCCGCGGCCGGCCTTGATGTCGGTGCCTGCGGCGAGGTGGAAGAGCGTGCTGGAGGGCGTGGCAGTCTCCGTGCCGTTGAGCTTATAGTAGTGGTTCTGCCTGAGGTAGCAGTCCATCGAGGCGCTGAGGTATGTGTTCTGGAGCACTGAGCTGTGATGGATGAGCGTGTACCTCACCTCGCTGTTGATGCGCGGGGCGGGCATCCAGGGCAGGTAGCGCGTAAGGGCGTCGTGGTGCAGCAGGCGACCATTGACATATGAGAACGCGGAGGCTATGTGCAGCGGCTCGATGGGATGGAAGTCGGCCGAGAGCTCGCCGCCCAGAAGGCGGGCGTTGCCCTGCGTGTACTGGTATACGGGCACACCCTCGCGCGGGGCGTCGGCCGTGGCGGCGGAGTAGATGTAGTGGCGGATGAAATTGGCGAAGGCGGAGAGCCTCACGCCGAGCATGTCGGTGCTGTAGTCGCATCCGGCGTCCACCTGCACATTGCTCTCGGGCCTGAGGCGGGTATTGCCGACCATGTACTGCTGCGTGCCCTCGTGCACACCGTTTGAGGCGAGTTCGCTGAGGTTAGGCGCACGGAATCCGCGGGAGACATTGAGCTTGAGGTCCAGAGCGCGGGAGAGGTGTCTTATAGCTCCGAGGGCGCCGGAGACACTGTAGAAACTGCGGCTGAAAGGCGTGAACAGATCCTCCAGAGCGAAGCCGCGCAGATGGCGCATGTCGGCGCGCGTACCACCGGAGAAGTCCCAGCCCTGCAGGGCATATGATGCGGTGACATAGAGGCCGGCGTCGAAGAGTGCGTAGGAGGGGATGAGGAACTCGCTGCCCTTGTTGACATTGCGCTGCCACATGCCGCCGACACCGGTGTTGAGCTTCAGGCCGCGGGCTGCGGACACGGAGTAGCGGGCGTCGTAGGTCAGCGTGTGCAGCATGAGGTCGAGGCCGGGCTCATCGGCGCTCTCCTCATACTCCTGCCGGCGGTTCTGCTGGTAGCCTATCACGGCGTGGATATTGCCGCCAAGGGCGTAGAAGGAATTATCGCTGACCACCTTGTAATGGTGCACCTGCTGGAAGGGCAAAGCCTTGCTGTAACTGGACGAATGCTCCGCCCGCTCGCCTTCCGGCATCCCGGGGGTAAGGTGATAGTAGCTCAGTTTGAGGCGGCTGTAACCGCGGTCACCACCGTAGCCGAGAGAGAACTTGGCAGCGTCGTCCCGGAAGCGCGAACCGACCACGTAGCCGTCATAGTGGTTCTTGTAATCATGGGCCATCTTGGTCGAGAAACGTCCGTCCATCGTCCAGCCGCCCACGCTGCCCCGCACACCCGCGGTAGCGCCGAAAAGGCCGCTGTTGGAGTGATACTGTGTAGCGACGTCGGCCTTCACCGTGCCGGAGGTGACCGACGGCATGTCGTGCATGATGATCACGCCGGCCATCGCGTCGGCGCCGTACATGAGGGAGGCGGGGCCTTTGATCACCTCGGCCGAGGCTACGCTCCCGTCGTCGATCTCTATGCCGTGCTCGTCGCCCCACTGGTTGCCCTCCTGGCGCACACCATCGTTAATGACCAGCAGACGGTTGAAGCCCAGACCGCGTATGACGGGCTTGGAGATGCCTCCGCTCGTAGTGATCTCCGACATGCCGGGCACCCGGCTCAGCGCATCGATGACATTGGTCGACGGGGTAGCCATCAGCTGCGCCCTGTCTATGTGGTCCACGGCGAGAGGCGTGCTGCGCTCCGAGACGCTGCCGGCCGTGCCGGTCACGACCACCTCGCCCAGGCGGGCGCTCTCCTCGCTGAGCCGGAAGTTGGCCGTGTCTGTGACCGCAACATTCACCTTGCGGGCTATCGTGCGGTGGCCCACCATGCTCACCTGCACGGTGAGCTCGCGCGCGGGCAGCGATTTAAAGAAGTAATAGCCATTGGTATCGGTCACGGCGTATACGAAAATCTCGGGCATGTAGACCGTGACCCCGGTAAGGGGACTGCCGTCAGCGGCGTCGCGCACATAGCCCTTCAGGGTGCGGGCCGCAGGGGATGTCTCTGCCCCGGCAGCAAGGCAGAGGACCGTCATGATGACGGCCATAAATAGTTTTCTCATTCTGATAATCTTGCATTGTTGGAATAATAGTAAACACACTGCCGCCCCGGACACAGAGACTGTGCGGGGAGACATATCAAAGACTCTCAGAGAGAAATGGAGGAGCGCGCGGGAGAATGCGTCCGGCGACAGGGGCCGGCACAGAAGCGGCATCGCGGCGGAGCATAGTCCGGAGCCTGAAGCCCGGGACAATAAGGGCCACCGTAGCAGCCGCAATAAAGGTGAGCGAGAGAAACTGGCAGAGAACACAGTCCGAGGTCGAGACTCCGAAGGCGTGGATATGGCCGGCGTGCCGGAGGTGGTGCAGACACTCGTAGCACACGCCCTCCCCACCGCCGCCGTAGTCGTGACGATGGAGGGAGGCCGTGAGGAGCATCGGCACAAAGACCGCCAGAAGCAACCATGCCAGCGCGCGGCGATGTGTCTCTCCGTTTCTCATCCCTGCAAAGGTAGCAAATTTTTCCGGGTACAGGAGCGTTTTTCAGACGATTAGGGAAGCGCTGCCGCCGAATGAGAGATTTCTAATATTAAAGCGCCTCGGGACGGTCATGTCTGCCGGCGAAGGGAAGGAGCAAGAGTTTTTCTCCGTTTCGCCCGTCATATCATGCAAAAGAAGTAAATTTGCAATAATAAAATTTCCTTTCATGAGAAGACTCTTTCATTTTTCCTTACTGCCCGCATTGATGGGCCTCGCCACGGTGCTCTCGGCATGCAGCAGTGACAGTGGCGACGACAATAAAAAGAACGAGAACGGCATCAGGACGCGCGTGGTAGACGTGATTCCCACCTCCGACGAGGGGCTAACCTTCGCCGCGGGCGATGTGCTCTACCTCGCCGACAGCAAGGCCGGAGCCCGCGGAGCGGTGTCGGTACTCGATTACGACGCTTCCACAGGCACATTCCGCGGCCGGCTGACATATCTCAACGACGATGATAATATGACGGCCTTTGTCAAATTCGCTTCGTCCGACAAGGTGAGTGTCGACACGGCCTCGCGAGTGATGAGCATAGACTACCGCAATCAGAGCGGCACACAGGAGGATGCTGCCCGCAGGAGCTATGCCTATGCCTACGCCGTAAAGCCCTCCACCCTCATCACGGGAAAGACGCCGGTCATCCGGCTCGGCAAGGCCGACGCCGTGCTGCGCATCAGGCCCGAGCAGTCGACATCGACAACGCTCGAAATCAAATCATACAGCCTCTATACCCCGCTCAACAAGGCCGAGAAGCTCACCCGTACCTCCGTGACAGACGGTATGCAGCCCGTATATCCGCTGACGACCGTTTCGCTGTTCGGCCACGTCGTGGCGGGCGAATCGGGACGCATCACGGTCAGCCCGTCATCCGACAGTAGTGACGGATACACATATATGGCCATTCCGGCAGGCATCTATCAGACCCCCATACTGGAGACACGGATTACAGACAGCGAGAAAAACTTGAACTATATCACCGGCACCGACATTCAGGGCGATGATTGGACCAGAATATCCGGTTCTTTCTCCGACAAGACCTACAATGTAATAGCCGTGACGGAGATACGGACCGGCGACTTCATCTGCGGCTCATCGACATTCCGGCCCGTGGCCGTCGTCTTCAGCACCGAGAAAGGCAGCGGCGACGGCGGATATTCCGGCAAAGCCATGTCCGTCCGTGACGTCACGGGACGCAAGAGCTGGAGCACGCGGCAAGTACTGCCGAGCTCGCTCTCCAGCTATGTGACCTCCACACCCGCCAACGACAATGCAGGATATTCGCTTGCAGCATATTTGGGAGAGACCGGAGGAGAAGACTATCCCGCAGTCAGTGCGGCTCGTACTGCGTTCGACATTCCGCAAGGGGTGAAGGGCCATTGGTACCTGCCCTCCGGCGCTGACTGGCGTGCATTTGTTCACGACCTCGGCGGAGTAAGCAGCGTCAACGACATACTGTGCGAGGCGGGAGGCGAAGCTCTGCAAGAGGCCAAATACTGGACATCGTCGGTGAGCAGCATGACACAGCCCTACCTCATGGAGATAGCGCTCACTTCGGTATGGCCGACATACTATTCACAGCCGCTGAACTCGCAGAACATCGTACGCCCTGCCATCAAGTATTGACCGAAAAACATCAAGCATGACACATCGACTTCTATTGGCCTTCGTCTTTACGACATGTATCGCCGCAGCCTCGGCCTTCAAAGCCGGACACGGATACGGAGAGAACTATTCTGCTCCCGACGGGCTCTTTGCAGTCCACGCCACTGCCTCCGACTTCCCCATGGAGGGAGCGCCGCTCTACAACGTGAGCGTCAACGGCCGGTATGTCGGGCTGTACAACGACCGCAACTTCTGGGGCGGGCTCGTACACTTCGGCGCGTTCGAGTTTGAGAACGGGCGCCCCGTGACCATACGCATCAGTTACTATCAGCCCATAAAGAGCTACGAACTGCTACCGTCCGAGCGCCTGTCCGTACTCAGCGTGAAGAAGGTGGGGCGCAGCACGATAGAGATACGCACCGACCGCGCCGATCAGAACTTTACGCTGGTGGTCAACGGGGAACTGAAGAAGAATGTCCTTCACCTCTTCGCGCAGAGCATCGACCACTCGGCGCCCGCCCAGGCACAGAAGCCCGGTTACACCCGCGACGAGAAGGAGAAGCTCATCTGCTTCGGCCCCGGCACCTACGACCTCAAGGCCCTCACGGGCAACGACATGCTCGTCCTGCCCGACGGCTGGAAGGTGTACATCGCCGCCGGAGCCGTGGTGAAGGGGCGCATCGGGCTGTGGGGCACCAGCGCCGGCACCATGGTCTGCGGGCGCGGCATGGTATACAACGACACCACTGACCCGCATGTGATATTCGAGGCCAACGAGTGCAAAGGCGCGGGCGTCTACGGCGTCACGTTCCACTGCCACCGTAAGGGCGTATGGCAGGTGGTCATCAATCACTCGCGCAATGTCGAATTCAAGAACGTCAAGATCATCTCCACCCGATACGCCAGCACCGATGGCCTGGACATTGTCAACTCGCAGCAGTGCTCATTCCTCAACACGTTCATCCGGGCCAGCGACGATGCGATAGCCATCAAAGGCCTCGACAGCCGCAAGCCCGCCGAATGCCCGCCCACACGCAATCTCACATTCTGCGGCATGGAGCTCTGGAACGACTGCAACTGCGCCATGGGCATCGGAGCCGAGAACAAGTGCAGCCTCTACGAGAACATCCGGTTCCTCAACAGCAGCATCCTCTTCTCCTACGACGACCCGGACTATCACGACTGCCTCGACGAGCGCGCGGCGATGACCATCTGCTGCATCCACGGCACCTTCTTCCGCAACATCTCCTACGAGAACATCGACGTCTACCACGCAGAGCGCCTGATAGCCGCGGGCTTCCAGCCGTCGTTCTGGTTCGGCGCGCTCCCGGGCGACCAGACCACCGAGGGCGGCATCGACGGGCTCACCTATCGCAACGTCAGGCTCCTCAGGCGCGAGAAGGACGACAAACTCAGCGGCGAGATACACCTCTACGGGTGGAACAAGCCCGGGACGCCCGTCAAGAAGGTAGAGAACGTGAAGATGGAGAATGTGACCATTGAGGGGAAGGGAGTGAAAGAGGCCGGCGTGCTCCATGTGGGGCCCGAGGTCTACAACCTCGATATCCGCCCGTAGAAGCGGGCTCAGAGGTGCGCACACGCATATTAATATATAGCAATCAGAAAAAGCCGCCCCGCGCGGCAACATTATGAGAATAGATATTATCACAGTCCTGCCGGAGATGCTGGAAGGCTTTGTCAATGTGTCCATTCTGGCCAGGGCCCAGCGCAAGGGGCTCGTGGACATACATATCCACAACCTGCGCGACTACACCACCGACAAGCACCGCCGTGTGGACGACTACCCCTTCGGGGGCTTCGCAGGCATGGTGATGCAGTGCCAGCCCATCGACGCGTGCATCTCCTCGCTGCGCGCCGAGCGGCCCTACGACGAGGTCATCTTCACCACGCCCGACGGCGAGCAGTTTGACCAGAAGATGGCCAACGAGCTCTCGCTCAAGCAGAACATCATCATCCTCTGCGGCCATTACAAGGGCATCGACTACCGCATCCGGGAGCACCTGATAACGCGCGAGGTCAGCATCGGCGACTATGTGCTCACAGGCGGCGAGATAGCCGCCGCCGCGATGGCCGACGCCATCACGCGCCTCGTGCCGGGCGTGCTGAGCGACGAACAGAGCGCGCTGAGCGACTCGTTCCAGGACAATCTGCTCGCAGCGCCCGTCTACACCCGCCCCGCCGACTACAAGGGATGGAAAGTGCCCGATGTGCTGCTGAGCGGCAACGACGCCAAGATCAAGGAGTGGGAGCTCAATGAATCGATGGAGCGCACGCGGCGCCTGCGCCCCGACCTGCTGAAATAGCAGAAGGCTTCGGAACACTCTTTTCCGCACATTCCATAAACACTCCCGCAAAACTTGGAAACTACATAGGACCTGAGGAAAAACACATTTGAGAAGATTTTCCTCATCTCAAACATAATTTTGGCCCTATTGGGGGCTCTGATTTTTAAGAAGTTACAAAGGTGGAAAAATCGGCTTTACGTCGTCAGCAAAGCCGCATGAAGAATCCGTCGGACGTGCGAGAAATATACCCGCTCTCCTCCGGGCGTGACGACATGCGCTATCGGAAAAGGCTTGCCGCATGTCAGAAAATTCTGATGCGAACAGAAAAAATTCTGATGCGAACGGACGAGCAGTCTGTTGCGACAAGAAATAATTCTGTTGCGATCAAAAATAATCCTCATTAGACAAGAAAAATTTCCCGTGGGACGAGAGGAAATTCTACTACGAGATAAAAATTTTTATCTCGTAGTAGACGACTCGTTATCTCGCAGCTAAAATAATTTATCTCGCAGTAGAATTTCCCCCGCTGCGAGACGCTGGATTTTAATTACTTAGAAAGGGTTATAGAAGGCTATTCCAAGGCGGTTTGAAATATTCGGGAAAGCCCGCTGCGGAACCGACGCGGAGGCTTGGGCGGCAGGGGGAATTATCCTCTGTCCTTCGCCACGCGGGCCAATATCTCCGTATAGTCCGGCTCTAAGGAGGCGGGCGAGGCCGTGCAGCGCGCTTCGTCGTGGGAGCGCAGGTAGAGAATCTTCTCCTCCAGAGCGCGGGCGTCGGTGAACATGGGGTCATAGTTGTAATAGTCGCGGCAATAATTGAATGCGTCGGAGCTGAGGATCAGGGCGCGCTTGCCATTGGCCACACACTCATAGCTGACGCCGCTCACGCGGTAGCAGAAGGACGCGGGGTAGGCGATGAGGATGATGTCGGAGGTGAGGAAGAGCGCCTTGTATTCGTCGCCCTCCATGTAGCCTTTTATCTCCATGATGTTGGGGCAGGCGGAACCGAGCGCCGTGTCGGTGTGAAGCACGAGCAGGATGTTCTCCCTCATGAGGAAGTCGCAGAAGCCGCGGTCGCTCGTCAGGGAGCGAAAGAACTCGACGTTGGGGCTGGCCGAGGGATGGAAGATGACCATGGAGTAGCGGCTCTTGTCGAAGGGCAGGCGCTCCGCGGCGCGGTCCATCCGGTAGGGCTTTACGCAGCCGTGGAAGACGACCATCGTGCGGCTCAGGCCCGTGGCGAGGCATTTCCGGCGCATGTAATCGTTGAACACGAGGAAATAGTTGTGCCGGCCGATGAGCTTCATGAGGAGGCGCTTGGCGGTGATGCCCAGGGTGGTCACATTGCCGTGGCAGAAAAGCAGTTTGCGCCGGCAGAGCGGCACGAGCGACATCGTGACCTCGTCGAAGGTCGAGAAGACCACCGCGTCCCAGGCGCGGAAGTCGACATGGCGGCGTATGTAGAGCAGCGTGCGCAGGAAATAGATCCTGTTGAGCAGCGGAGAGGCGCCGGCGGGCGGATTGAGGCGCGCGGGGATGACGAGCTCGTAGTCCTGAGCGGGGAAGCCGAGCCGTGCGGCGAAGGCCTCATGCATCACAAGCTTTACCTCGGCCCCCGTGCGGCGGAGGGCATTAATCTGTATCTTGTCAAAGTTGACATGCCCGAAGAGGAAGATATAATCGATGTAAAGGATGCGTCTCATGGTTTATTTGTCGTCGTAGAAATGCCGGCTAAAGTAGATCAGCCGCTCGTTGTAATTCATGTGGGGGAAGAGAACATTCTCATACTTGAGCATCGAGCCCGTGGTGCTGACCTTGAGAATGCTGTAGGCAAAGAGGAAGATGACATAGAGCACCTTGTTGCCGTGATATCTGAAGCACTGTATCAGGTCGGGCCATATTATCCAGTAGGAGAAGGCGAACAGGCCCGAGATACGCATGCTGATGGTGCGAAATTCGCTGAGCGTCATGTTGAGGATCAGCAGGAGGAAGAGCGAGTTGATGAACACGTCGTTGCCCTTCCTCACATCGCGTAGGCGGTCGATGAACAGGAAAGTCATGATGCCGGAGAAGAGGCGCTCGAGGAAGCCGATGCTCAGGATGGCGCCCCCGACGTCGAAGGTAAGATACTCGTCGATCTTCTGCTTGAACGACGGGCTGATGATGCCGGCGATGAGCGAGACGGTAGACTTGACCACCGGGATCTTGAAGACGTAGACGACGCACGCGGCGAAGAACAGCCCCAGCAGCACCCACTTGTTGATCTTGCGGTGGAGGAAGAAATAGAGCGGCAGGTAGAGGAGGCCGGAGGCGTGGAACGAAGCGCCCAGCAGGCACAGCAGGAAATAGGGCAACGGCTTGCGCTCTATGAGATAAGGCAGCGCGTTGGCAAAGAGCAGGATGGACACACTGTTGCGCATCGTGTCGATGACCATCGATGTGCCGTACATGGCCATGAACACCATGAGGCCTAAGGGGAGGGAGATGCTGAACTTCCGGAAGAAGCGGACGAGCAGGATGATGTCGATAACGGCGAACGTCAGGACGAAGGCCGGCCACGACGGGCAGATGCTGTGAAAGATGACGAAGAAGATGGTGTAGCCCGGTTCCCAGCGCCAGAAGCGCAGAGGCGTGGCGAAGAGGTAGGAGAGCTCGGGGCTGTGGGTGAACTCGGGGTAGTAGGACGACCAGTCGTAGCCCACGAAGCCGCGCAGGCCGAAGAAGAAGAGGAACACCAGAATGCATATGCCGTCGATGCGGAGCCGGATGGTCTCGTCGCTCTTGTAGTGGGCGACGAATGCCAGCGCGGCGTAGAACAGCACCATCACGACATATGGCAGCGAGACAGGCATTCCTTAGTGTTTAAGGCCCAGTTTCTTTCCCAGTCTTGTGCCGGCGAGAGGCGCACGCAGCAGGAGCACCCAGATGACGTCGGCCACAACGCCCAGCACCATGAAGCCCAGCACCATATAGTAGCGCGGTGTGCTCGAGGGCTCCATGGGCACCACGGCGCTCTGTATGACGGTAAAGGCGGGCGTGTTCTCCTGCACGCGGGCCGAGGCCTGCTGCACCTGCTGTGTGGTCTGCTGATAGATGTTGAAGCGGAGCTGCATCTCGTTCTCGAGGTCCTCCTGCGTGGTCTTGTAGCTCTCCAGCACGAGGTCCTGATTGGCGTCGGAATATCCGGCGTAGCGGCGTGTGGCCCTCACATAGTTGGCCTTGGCTTCGGCGCAGATCTTCCTGGCGTTCTCCAGGTCGATGCGGGCCTTGTGTGTGCGGTAGAAGGTGATGTACTCCTGCAGCCTCCTCTGTATCGTGTCGGCTATCTCGGCGGCGATGCAGGGGTCGGTGTCTATGGCTGAGATGGTGATGACATTGTTGAGCTTCTGCTGCTGGCAGGAGATGAGGCCGCGGATCGCATTGCAGACATCGCTCTGCTCCTTGGTGAGACGTCTGGGGTCGAGTTTGGCGTAGCCGTGAGCGACGTGTTTCTTCTTGCTGAAGGCCTTGATGAGCCAGTATTTGGGATAGTTCCAGAAGGGAGCCTTGGTGTCCTGCAGGAGATGGTTATAGTACGACTTGGTGTGCTGCCCGGTCTTGTCCGTGACGGGGATGTTGAAGAGCTTGACGATGAAGTCGGACGAGGCGAACACCTCGGGATAGATCTCGGGGTAGATGGCGTCGACCGAGTTGCCTCCGCTGCTCACATTCAGGCCCATCATGCCGGCGATGTCGCTGATGCTGGAGGACATACCCATGCTGCTCGCCTCGGGGGCGAGCCTGACCTCGGCCGTGTAGGTCTTCTGCTGATTGAGCGCGTAGACGACGCCGATTATAGCGAAGCAGACAACGAATCCGCAGAGCAGCTTCTTCTCGCTCCACACCTTCGCGGCCAGGCCCATGATGTCTATTTCCTTGAATATTGACTTATGCTCCATTTTCCTACTGTGGTATTTCTATGCAAATGTAACATTTGTAAATGTGATAAGGGGCGGTGAGCTCCACTTTTTTCACGTGAAGGGCTCGTTCCAGATGCAATGATAGTCCAGCCCCTCGCTGCGCCGGCCGATGGGGCGCGCCGGCACGCCGCCCACTATCGTGTAGGGCGCCACGTCCTTGGTCACCACGGCCCCCGCGGCCACGGCGGCGCCCTCGCCAATGGTCACGCCCTTTAGGATTATCGCCCCCGGGCCGATGAACACATAGTCGCCGATACTTACGGGCTCGTAGATGATGGTGAACTGCGGGCTGTGGAGGTCGTGGCTCGTGGAGAAGATCTTCACGCCGTGGGAGACGGACACGCTGTTGCCGATCGTCAGGCCGCCGCGCGCGTCGATGGTGCAGCCCCTGTTGATGTGGCTGTACTCCCCTACTCTCACCCTCCAGGCCGCCATGAAATAGGTGCGCTTCATGATAAATGTCCCGCGGCCTATCTTCGCGCCCACGAGCCTGAGGTACCAGCGCCTCGCCCGCCATGAGCCGACCGCGGGCAGCACGTCGTTGACCATCACCTCCGTGCCGAGGCCCTTGAGCGTGCGGTAGAAGGGCGGATGGTGGACGAACGCCAGAGCGACGTCCTTGAGGAAGCGCATGAACTTGCCCGGGCGAAACCGATAGTCGGAGAAGACGAGGTAGTTGTACCACAGCATGCGGTAGCGCTGATTGGACATCCCCTCGTAGCGGTAGCATTCGATAACGGTGTCCACCTTGCGAAACCGGTAGCCCGCCTTGTAGACACGGTGGATCATATCGGTGTCGAGGGCGTAGGAGATGCGCCGCGCCTTGCTCAGGTCGTAGAGATACTTGCGCTGCACCGCGGTGCGGATGAGCGACGAGCCGTGGCGGTAGATGTTGGAATACTCCAGCGCGCTCACGTCGTCGCCCGCCGGCATGAGGCGCCGCTCGTTGTTGCGCAGCTCGATGCTGTTGCCGTATATCACGTCCGCCTCGTCGGGGTTGATGAGCGTCATGGCCGTCTCCAGCGCGTCGTCCGCGGCAAAAAGGTCGCCGCTGTTGAGCACGATGATCCAGTCGCCGGTAGCCTTCATGATGCCCTTGTTCATCGCGTCGTAGAGGCCCTTGTCCGGCTCCGAAACGACATAGTCTATCCGGCCGGCATACTCGCGCACGATGTCCATCGTGCCGTCCGTGCTGCCTCCGTCTATGATGAAATATTCCTTGTTCTGCCATGTCTGCGCCAGAGCGCTCTCGATGGTGGCTCTGATCTCGGATACATTATTGTAGACAACGGTCAGTATTGTTATCTTGTTATTCATCCTCTCTCTGTTTGTCCTCCAGGCCGGAGGCGTGGCCCGCTACGGGCCGTAGCGCTGACAGAGGCGGATATTCGCCATGATCGAAGCGAAGGCTAAGGGTGTTTACAGGTATTATCCGGCGCATCTCTGTCATCGCGTGCTTCATTTTATCTTTTATAACGTCTTTTATACCTGCTTATTGTTACCCCGCCGCAAATATCCGCCCTCTCCCGGAGGAAATGACAGGGCTTCTGAAAAGGATAATGCGCCCCGCATTCCTGCCTCTTCTGCCTGGCCGCGGCCGCGTCTCCGGGGGAAGTGCCCCGGCGGCCCGATGCGTGTTGGGTAAGCCTGGATTCTGATGCAAAATTAGTCATTTCCCGCCTATTCATATATAATGAGGTATCGGAATATGACTTCCGCCGCGTCGCGACCTCCGCGGCGGCACAGCGTGCGGCGGCCCTCATGAGGGCGCAATGCATTCCGGGCCACGGACTCCCGGCCGCGGCTGCGGCTTGTGTGAAAAATAAATGTTATATTTGCCCCGACTAATCAGAACATCATCATGAACGGAGTATTCATCGCTCTTCTCGTCCCCTTTCTCGGCACAATGCTGGGCTCTGCGTTCGTCTTTTTCATGCGCCACGAGATGTCCCCGCGGCTGCAGAACGTGTTGCTCGGCTTCGCCTCGGGCGTCATGGTGGCCGCCTCGGTGTGGTCGCTGCTCATCCCCTGCATGGAGATGAATGCGGGCGCGGGCAAATGGAGCGTGCTGCCCGCCGCGGGCGGTTTCCTGCTCGGCATATTCTTCCTGCTACTCATCGACACCCTCACGCCCCACCTGCACATCGACTCGCCCAAGCCCGAGGGCGTCCGGTCGCACCTCTCGCGCACCGCCATGCTCTCGCTGGCCGTCACGATACACAACTTTCCCGAGGGAATGGCCGTCGGAGTCGTCATCGCCGGAGCGCTCGAGGGCAGCAGCTACATCTCGCAGGCCGGTGTACTGGCCATGTCGCTCGGCATAGCCATCCAGAACATCCCCGAGGGCGCCATCATCTCCATGCCCATGAAGGCCGCAGGAGGCAGCAAACTGAAGTCGTTCGCGATGGGCACGCTCAGCGGCGCGGTGGAACCGATAGGCGGCCTGCTCGTGATACTGCTCACCTCAATGCTCACGCCGATACTCCCCTACATGCTCTCGTTCGCCGCCGGCGCCATGCTCTACGTGGTGATCGAGGAACTGATACCGGAAGCCTCGCGCGGCGAGCACACCAACCTCTCGACCATCGGCTTTGCCGTGGGCTTTGTGCTTATGATGGTGCTCGACGTGGTGCTCGGCTGAACCCGCCCGCTTCTGCCCCGCCGCCTGTGGGATCTTTTCGCAGAAATTCATATATCGGGGAGCGACGTGTGAGCACATCTGAAAAAATGTTCCGCAAAACACGAAAACTACATAGGACTTGAGGAAAAACACATTTGATGTATTTTAAAACGTCTCAAACATAATTTTGGCCCTATTGAGGGCTTTGATTTTTAGGAAGTTACAAAGATGGAAAAATCGGCTTTACGTCGTCAGCAAAGCCGCACGAAGAATCCGTCGGACGTGCGTCAAATATACCCGCTCCCCTCCGGGAGCGAAGACATGCGCACATCGGAAAATCTGCCCGCATGTCAGAAAATTCTGATGCGAGCAGAAAAAAATTCTGAAGGGAACAGACTTCGGGCCTGATGCGACCGGAAAGAATTCGCGTCGGAGATAAATAAATTGTTGTTCTGTTGATTGGGTTGCCATATTGTTTTTTTGTTTGGTCACCCGTTAGACGCATGCTCCTGCCGGAAAACTACAAGAAACGGCAGGAAATTTGGAAAAGACTTCTCCCGCCCCGCCGGCGAAAGGTGCGGGACAGGAGAAGACGGTGGTTATGCCCCGATAAAGCGGAGGAAGAGGTCGGCCTGCTGTGCGAGCTGGCTCTTCTGCGCGGGCGTAAGGATCATGCGGCCCTCGGTCCAGGCCTCGAGATTGAGCGCGATGCCTGTCTGGCCATCGACCATCACATTGGCCCCCAGTGTCGTGAGGAGCTCGGTGAGCTTCCGGCGGCAGTCGGCCGTCGCGCCTTTGCCGCCCGCTCCCGTGAGGGTGAACTTCCGGCCGGCGAGCACCGTGGGCGCCGTGCGGTCGGCGGGGTCGACGGGGCGCGAGAGCCAGTCGATGATGTTCTTCACGTGGCCGGGGTAGGAATAGTTGTATTCCGGCGAGAATATCCACACGCCATCGGCCTCGCCCACGGCGCGCCGCATGTCGGCCACGGCCTTCGGAGCCGGGTATTCGATGTCCTGGTTGATGAGCGGCAGCGAGGAGTAGTCCAGCTCCGTCACTTCGGCCTTGCCCGCAAGCAGGCTTTTGACCATCTCGCTGACCTCGCGGTTGAAGCTCTGCCTGCGCAGAGATCCGATGATAAACAGTATCTTCTTCATATTAGTAGTGTGTTAGATTGAAATGTCATATATGCCCTTCCGGAACGCTCCTTTGTCTCTCAGCCGGCCGATTTATTTCTGCAAGTTCAGCCGGTAGACGCCGCCCTTCATAGTGGGGAAGGTGATGCGGTCGTCGCCGGAGCGGCTGACGGCCCTGAGGACGGCCTTGTCGCCGCTCAGCCTGTAGAGCCGCGCTATGCCGTGGTAGCTGACGGTGCAGCGCTGGCCGCTCCCTGAGCGGATGACGATGCCGGTGGCGCGGCCGCCACTCCAGGCGATGTCGACGGTAAAGTTGCCCACGGCTTTGAGGCCCGTGACCTCGCCGTCTCTCCAGTAGTCGGCCGGCAGGGCGGGGAGAATCTCGAGCACACCGAAACGGCTCTGCAGCAGCATCTCGGCCACGCCGGCGGTGAAACCGAAGTTGCCGTCTATCTGGAAGGGGGCGTGGGCGTCCCACAGGTTCTCGTAGATGCCGCCCTTGGTCTGGTCGATGTCGGTGGAGGTGGAGAGGCGCAGGGCCCTCACGATGAGCGAATGGCAGAAGGGGGCGAGGCGGGCGCGGGCGCCGAGATTGATGCGGTGGCCGAGCGACCAGCCCGTGGCGTTCTCGAATGTGCGCGCCTGAAGGCTGTTGGCCGCAGCCATGAAGATGCTGTCGTTAATGCCAAGCCCTATCTCGCTGCCGGGGTAGAGGCCCATGAGATGGGAGAGGTGGCGATGCGCTCTCCAGTCGTAGCCGAACTGGGAGGTGTACTTCCATTCCCTGAGATACAGCCGGCCGTCGTGCGTCTCCGTATGGCAGCCGTCGTCGAGAGAGCGGAAGCGCGAGGAGAGCAGGTCGAGGAACGCCGCGTCATGCTCGCCGGCCGGCGAGGCAGCCTCGAGACAGTCGTGGAACAGCTGCCAGACGAGCTGCTGACTGTGGGCCGTGGCGTTCTCGTCCGGTCCGTGCTCCGGCGACCACTCGTCGGGGCATTCCCATGTGCCGTCGGCGGCTTTCTTAAGGCGCGCGAGCCAGTACTCCGCGCAGCTGCGCATCGCCGGCCACACCGTGGTGCGCAGGTAGGCGGTGTCGAGGGTGTACCGGAAGTGCTGCCAGAGGTGCTGGCAATACCAGGCGTTGGCGATGGTATAGTTCTGCTTGAACACCGTGCCCGAGCCGTAGATATTGTTCTCGGTGGTGATGGCCCAGCCTTTGTCGACGCCGGCTATGTCGCGGGCGTTGCGGCGCCACTGCGGCTGGATGCAGGCCTCGCGATGGATGTAGTCGAGGAATGTGAGGTGAAGCTCGGAGAGATTGGTCGGTTCGGCGGGCCAGTAGTTCATCTCGACATTAATATTAGAATGTATGTCGCTGTGCCAGGCCGCGTCGTTGGTGTTGTTCCAGATGCCCTGCAGATTGGCGGGCAGGGAGACACCGCGGGCCGAGGAGATGAGCAGGTAGCGGCCGTAGCTGAAGTAGAGCTCCTCGAGATAGCGCCAGGAGAGCGGGTCGGCGGCGTAGCGGGATATGAGTTCGGGCGTGGTGATGTCGGGCGCGGTGGGCGCCAGGCGGAGGCTGCAGCGGTCGTAGAGCCGCTTATAGTCGGCCATGTGCGCTGTGAGCAGGCGTTTGTAGCCATGCGCGGCGGCGCGGTCGAGGATGCGTGTCGTGCGCTCCGCGATCGGAGCCGACGGGTCGCTGTACTGGGGCCTGAGAGGCGAGAAGTCGGTGATGGGATGCAGGCAGACGATCATCTCCCGGGCATCGGCGACCCTGATCTCTCCGCCCGTGGAGGTCATTGTGCCGCCCTTCTGCGAGACACGGGCTGCGGCGTAGTAGCGGAGCGGGGCGACGGGCGCATTGTCATCGCCATAGCGCCGGGCCTCGCCGCTAAAGAAGAGCGTACTCCCCTTCCCGTCCACCTCGCCGGCCTTGCCCTGACCGCTGCGGAGCGACAGGACACAGTTGATGGCGCCCCTGCGCGACGCCCTGTAGCGGATGACGATGACGCTGTCGGGGTTGGAGGCAAAGTAGGTGCGCTCGAAGGCCGTGCCGCCGGCTGTGAACCGTACGCTCGCCACAGCATCGTCGATGTTGAGGCTCCGGCTGTAGCCGCTCACCTGCCCGGGGAGAACGCTGCGGATGGTGAGATTGCCGAAGTTGAGGTAGCGGCCGTAGTCGTCCGTGCTCGTGATGCTGCCGAGCTTTCCGTCCCAGAGCGTCTTGTCGTTGAACTGGATGTCGTCCGTCTCCACGCCGCCCATGATCGTAGCGCCGCTCTGCCCGTCGCCTATCGGCAGGCACGAGGTCATCCACTCCCTGGCCGGCGACGTATAGCGGAGCACATGGCGCCCGCCATCGGCGCGCGCACTGCCCTCTCCCGCGGCCGACAAGGCGGGGAGCAAGAACATGAGAGCCAGAGCGGCCCTGCCTGTTACCTTAGAAATGTATGTCATATCCTGATGAAATATCTTCTACTTATATTTGCCGCAGCAGAAAGCTGCCAATTTGCTTGCAAATATATTATTTATTTTACATTTTCACTCTTTCCGGGCGCCTTAATGCCATTATAGCCCTGCCGGGCGACAGCGGGCCGGATAATTTGTTGTATATTGCTGCCGCGAAACAAGATACTATAAACACCGACAGCAATATGTGGAAATTATACGCGTTCCTCTCGGCCTTCTTCGCGGCCCTCACGGCCATCTTCGCCAAGGTCGGCGTCAAGGACATCAACTCCAACCTCGCCACAGCCATCCGCACCACGGTTATCCTCTTTATCACGTGGGGAATAGTCTTTTTCGGCTCCCACCTCTCTGAGATCAAACTGGTCAGCCGGCACACCTGGCTGTTCCTCATCCTCTCGGGCATGATGACGGGCCTCTCGTGGCTGTTCTACTTCAAGGCCATCCAGCTGGGCGATGTCTCGCGCGTGGCTTCCATTGACAAGCTCAGCGTGGTCATCACCATTATCCTCGCCTTCATCTTCCTTCACGAGCAGGTGAGCCTCAAGGTGGTCATCGGTGGCGCGCTCATCGCTGCGGGCAGCATCATGATGATCATCAAGTAAGCCGCCCTTTCCGCCCTCGCCGCGGCTCAGGCGTCGTAGTCTATCGTGTCGTCGTCCTTGTCCCTGTAGACGCCCGTCCTGACAAGCCGCGCCGGAGAGCCGGCTATCATGGACGCCCCGGGGATGTCGTAAGGCCCGGAGGTCATCGAGTGGGACGCCACTATCGTGCGCGGGGGAAGCACCGTGTTCTTGAGCACCGTGCTGCGCAGGGCAAACCAGCACTCGTCGCCTATCTCGATGGGGCCGAAGGGGCGCACCCCGGCGCTGCCGTCCGTGTGCTTCCTCTTGTGATAGTCCGTGTCGAGGAACATGCACTCCCAGCCGCACAGCACATCCCTGCCGAAGGTCATCCTGCAGCAGCAGACAAGCTTCAGAGCGGCCGTCGCCATAAAGTTGTCCCCCAGCGTCACGCTTCCCGTGTCCGCGATGGACAGGTATGAGTCGTTGCCGATGGTGCAGCGGCCGCGGAACGTGAGCCTGCCGCCTATCTCGAGCACTATGCCGCTATTCGGGTAGATGCCGACGTCGTTGGTGCCCAGCCTCACCATGCCGGTCCTCACGGGCCCCTCGATGCTGACCTGCCCCTCAAGCCTGCGGAAATGGGGCTTGTAGAGCAGCACCGGCAGGCGGATGGCCTGGCGGAATGGAAGGTAATGAAAGTTGAAGTAGATGGTCTGAGGCAAGCTCCTCAGGCACCATCCGTATCGTCTGTACAGTTTCTTCAGGGACATAAGAGATAAAGGTTTTGGTAAATCCCGCTTCGCCGCCGTGGCAGCCGCCTGACCGGTTCTCGGGCTGCGGAGAAGCAGCCCTGCGCGTCCATCAGGCCTTCGCTTCGCGGCGCGTTCAGTCTGCGCTCCGGCGGAGAATAAGGCGAAAGTACAAATAAATCACGAGAATAGCGCCAAAACCTGCATGAATTCGCCCGCCCATCCTTCGCGGCGCGGCCTCAGGCCTGCGCGGAGAAGCGCGCAGCCTCCCAGCCTATCATAGCCGCCTTGCGCTCCGGCCGCCAGTGGTACTGCCCGAAACTGCCCGTAGAGCGGATGACCCTGTGGCACGGGATAAGCACGGCGACAGGATTGTCGGCCACGGCGGAGCCCACCGCGCGCGACGCGTTGGCATTGCCTATCGACTCGGCCAGGCGGTGGTAGGTGGTGAGATGGCCTGCGGGCACCCTGACGAGCGACTCCCACACCTTGATCTGAAACCTGGTGCCCTTCAGATGCAGCTTCACCTCGTGGACGTCGCTCCAGTTGAGCCGGAACACATTGGCCGCATTCTGATTGTGCTCGTCCTCCTGCTCTGTGACCGAGGCGAAGGGGAAGGCGTTCCTCAGGCGCTGCACGGCATCCTCCCTGCCCTCGTCGGCAAAGGCGATGTAGCTGACCCCTCTGGAGGTGGAGGCGATGATGACCTCGCCGAACGGCGAGGGCGAGAACAAGTAGTGCATGGCAAGCCTTGTGCCGCCGCTCTGATACTCGCCCGGCGTCATGCCCTCGATGTGGATGAACAGATCGTAGAGCCTGCTTGTGCTCGAAAGCCCCACCTCGTCCGTGGCCTCCAGCAGCGACGGGCGCTCCTCCCGCAGTATCCGCTTGGCGTAGCCGACATTGATATACTCGAGAAACTGCTTCGGGCTGATGCCGGCCCAGGCCGTGAACATCCGCTGAAAGTGGTACGGGCTGAGGCACACATGCGACGCCACCTCCTCGAGCGAGGGCTGGCTCTTGCGGTTGGCCTCGATATAACGTATGGCTTCCTCAATGCGGGCGTAATTGTAATCTGTCTCCATTTTGTCTCTGTCTTTTCAAGCAGCAAAATTACTACGTTCACCTCAATCGGGAAAGCCGTTTCTTGCTCAGTTATAAATATTGCTGTCCGGTATAATGTTCGTGAAGGGAAAATTCTGCTCGCAGATAAAATAATTTATCTCGCAGTAGAATTACGCCAGCTCGGAGAGGCAGAAAATCACATAGTTGAAAAGGAGTGTTCTGAGCGGGAAATAACTGGGAGGGCCGCGCATTATTTAGAAGGACTCCTCATTATATAAGTCCTCATACCTCTGCCCCGATGATATATATTCGCAATCCGAAACCATTGCGCTTTTCGCCCTTATTTGAAAAGTCACTCCCCCACTTCTCAAAAAACCTTCCGCATAACTCAAAAACTACATTTGAGATGAGGAAAATCACATTTGAGATGTTTCTCCTCATCTCAAATGTAATTTTGGCCTTCTGGAGACACTGAAAATCATACAGTTACAAAGGGCCAAAAACTGCCCTCAGGAGGCGCCGCGAGTGCGGGCGGGAAACAGCCGGAAGGGCCGCAGCACAGCCATTGTCCACGACCTCCACCTCAGCGGCGCTGCTTACCCTCGCGCGCAGAGAGGCGGCGGCATTCGGTCGGTGGGAGATGTATTTGTTACGGATTGCCCTGTAGAATATCTCGGAGGCCTGAATAATCTCCGCGGGCGGAGGCCTGCCTTCCTGCGGAGCTACCCGGCGGATGCGGACACGAAAAACCCCGCGCCTGCAGCCCGAAGCCGCAGACACGGGGTAATCATATGCCATCTGTGATGGAGCGCTATTTACTCGCGCGTAGCCAGTTTGTCATCTATCAGAGCCACAGCGTGACCGTCGCTATGCAGGAACAGGTTGAGAATGTCGAGAGCCGTCCGCTCCTCCTCTACCTGCTCGTCGATGTAGCGGTCTATGAAGTTGATGCTGGCGCGATCCTTCTCGGCGTCGGCCACGTCGGCAAGCTTGTTGATGAGCTCCGTCACCTGCTGCTCATGCTTGTATGTAGCCTCAAAGACAGCCTTCGGGTCGCTCCACTCCGTGGGCACAGCCTTGATGGCGCCTACGTTGGGATGACCGCCGCGGTTGAGCACGAAGTCGGCCATATCCATGGCGTGGCCCGTCTCCTCGGCCGACTGCTTGTACATCCAGTGGGCAAAGCCCTTCCAGCCTTCTTTCCTGAACCAGAAAGCCATCTGGAGATAAAGGTTGGCCGACCACATCTCCCAGTTGATCTGCTCATCAAAGGCTTCCTGCATTTTCTTACTAATCTGCATAATTCTGATAATTTATTTGGTTATACGATGTTGTTTCTATTCGTTTCCGCCGCTCCCGAACAGCTTCCGCCGCTCCCGAACAGCTTCCGCCGCTCTCGAACGATCTCCGCCGCTTCCGAACGGTCTCCGCCGCTTCCGGACAGTTTCCGTCACTCTCGAACGGTTTCCGCCGCTCTCGAACGATCTCCGCCGCTCCCGGAAGAGCCTTCAGAGCGCTATTCCTGCTCCCTTGGCCCGCATGCCACACATATATTATATATGCGTATCCATTGTGGCGATGCGCCATATTGACGCCCGATGATAAATAAGAAAAAGCTGTGCCAAACTGGGCCTCATGTGCCGCTTTTTGCGCTATTTCTCCATCTTTTTTACAGAAAATAATCTCATGGAGCCTCTTGGTTCGTCTCATGGTGCGTCTTGTGGCATCCCTTTAAGGCGCATCTTATGTCGTATCGTGGTGCATCGGGGTGCGTCTCTTGGCACATCGGGATGCATCTTGGGCAACTCATGGCACATCTTATGGTTCATCTTAGGCGTTGCGTTCACATTTCCGGCCGCGCATTCAGCGGTGAGGATGACACATTGTTTTCGTCATTGTTTTCGTGGTAAAGTTATATATTTTCCTGATAATGGCAAAATGCCCGCGCGCCAATCCCTGCCTCCAGGCGGAAATCCCAATACGAACCCAATTATTTAGCCCGACAAGCGCAGGAGATACACTAAAACGACAAGCATGCCGTTATGATGATAAGAGCCGCATGATAAATGTACCGCTCATACTGAAGTTGCAGGCAAACAGACAAGAGAATGCACACTAAGTTCGCTATCTGCCGTAAGACTGCAATTTTTTAGCACAATCGCTCTTTGACATATTGATACAATTTTGTAATTTTGCACCCGCTTACGGAGGTACAGTTTTTTGTTAAAATAGGTAGGTCATCGATGCTTCGAAGGGCTATTACCTGCTGATATACAGAGCCTTCAAATTTTGACGGTCCGAGACCATATTCCACTACAACAAGGATTAAGACAAAGAAGAGTTTGTTTGTGTGGGGATTCTCAATGAAAGTCCGAGACCATATTCCACTACAACAAGGATTAAGACTTATTAAGGTCAACAGATTCGCCTACTCCAAGACTAGTCCGAGACCATATTCCACTACAACAAGGATTAAGACTCATCGTCGATGCTCCATGCGTCAGCGAGAGGTATGGGTCCGAGACCATATTCCACTACAACAAGGATTAAGACCCTTTGCAGATATCCTTATTTTTGTAAAGAAGTATCTGAGACCACATAAAAAAGGGCTCATAGAAATTTGAAGGCTCATAGTTTATGCATCGCAGCTGTCATGCGAATGCATCGCAGTTGTCATGCATACAAATCACAGCTGTCATTCAATCACATCGCAACAGCCGTGTCATAATTAAGGGAATTTCGTAAAGATGTCCGCCAGCAGCAACCCTCTGACCGCAGATTCTTCATTGCAAAAAATACAAGATCGAAAAGTAGGTTGATAAGAAAAAGGGTTCAATTTGCAAATTTGTTATATTTGCAATACGGAAATGATCTACCTTAACGTAATTGCCAGAATAAGATTCGTCAGCCTACAGGTATCACGGGGATGCTCCCTATCATGATAACAAATCAGTTTCAGACGGAATAATGGACATAGCTACAGTACAAGCATTAGAAATACTCTTCAGCACACCGATACGACGGTATGAGCTACCGCTGTTCCGCGGGGCGGTCATTAAGGCTCTGCCACATGACTCAGTATTGTTTCACAATCATGTGGGCAACGGCCTGCGTTATGGTTATCCACTCATCCAGTACAAGATAATAGATGGCAAGGCTTCGCTATTCTGTATTGGTAAGGGGACGGAGAGTGTATGGGACTTCTTTGCCGGAAACGATTTTGATATGAGATTAGGCTCACGTAAGGTGGCGGCCACAGTAGAAGCTATAAATGACATTTCCGCAGAAATAGCCGTCGACAATGAGTCTCCACATAAATACAGCATTCACGACTGGCTCCCATTCAATCAGGAGAATTATAACCAATTCAATGCGACGGAAAGTCTGGCAGAGAAAATAAGCATGCTCAACCACATTCTCGCCGGCAATATTCTCACCATGCTGAAGGGAGTGAACGTCATTCTGAAAGAGCGTCTGAATGCAGACATATCGTCTATATCAGAAAGCAAGACTATCAAATACAAAAACATCCGATTGCTGTCTCTGGACGCTACATTCTTCTGCAATGTAGTCCTTCCACAGCACATAGGTCTGGGTAAACATGCCAGCTTAGGATACGGGACAGTCGAAAACCTGGAATAAACAGAATAAAACTATACAATCTATGGTAAAATATCTCTATGGAGCAGCGGTACAAGGCATCCAGAGCTTCATATTCAAGACAAACGAGCTCAGGGACATAGCAGGCGCAAGCGAGCTTGTCGAGAATATCTGCACGGACGGCTTTGAAGAGCTGCTGAAATCAAAAACAGGCTACAGCGGGAAGGGCTCCGACGGCGCTGTAGAAAAAGTCATCGGAGCTGCCGGCAATGTAAAATATGTATTCAGTAATAGGGACGACTGCGCGAGAATCGTAAGGGAATTCCCCAAGAAGGTCATGCAGGAAGCGCCGGGCGTCACCATCAGTCAGGCGGTGGTCAGATATGACAATGATGCTGAATTCGGTAAGGCTGTGCAAATGCTGGAAGATAAGCTCCGTGAGGAGAGAAACCATCCTGCCGCCTCTGTCACGGCCGGTCTGCTGGGAATGGAGAGATCGCGCAAGACCGGATTGCCGGCAGTGGAAAAAGAAGATGCCGACTACGTGGATGCCTCCACTATTGCCAAGCATAATGCCAACAACACCCGCAAGCTGTGCGCAAAGAGTTTTTTCGGCAATAAAAATGTGCCATTATCTGACGGGCGGGTAGCTTATGATATCGGCGGCATTACGGGCAAGAACGACTGGATAGCGATAATCCACGCCGATGGCAACGGTCTGGGTCAGATAGTAAAAAAGATCGGCAAGAAGAAAGACGCATACAGGGAGTTTTCAAGAAAACTGGATGAAGCCACGATTGCTTCGGCCATGGAGGCCTACCAACAGGTCACCGCCGGCAGCAAATGGGAGTACGACGGACGAATACCCATCCGCCCCGTGGTGCTCGGCGGCGACGACATGACGGTCATAATCAGAGGCGACATTGCCATCTCCTACGCCGAGGCCTATCTCAAGGCATTCGAGAAAAATACAGGACTCAAATTGGACAAGATACTTGCCGAGAACAATGTGTTTGATAATAGCAGAACATATCTGACTGCATGTGCGGGCGTAGCATTCGTGAAATCCAGCTTCCCGTTTTTCTACGCTTATGACCTGGCAGAAGAGCTCTGCTCGGAGGCCAAGGTGAAAAGCGGGCGAAAACGATCCTGCCTCATGTTCCATAAAGTGCAGGATAGTTTCATCACAAGCTACAGGGACATCGTCTCCCGCGAGCTCACATTAGAATCCAGGAACGACAATGCGCCCACATCGCTGCAGTACGGTCCTTACTATATAGCGGCCAGCCCGGAGAGCTATCTGACCATAGAGGGCCTGATGGAAAAGACAAGAAAGCTGGATGAGCAGGAAGGTGTGCGCACCGGACTCCGGCAATGGCTGACTCTGCTCAAGGAAGGATCTGGACGCGGAGCGCAACACCTCAAGCGACTGAAAAAGTTCAACCATGATAAAAAAGGCGCGCCATTCGGGCTTTCCCTGCTCGCAGTACATCCTGACCCTCTGCATGTCGGCCGAGCCCAGTGTACCGCAGACCAGCACCACAAAGAGCCCCGTATGGCAGAGGAGCGAAGGCAGCCTGCGCCATGTGAAGCGGCTGATCTGTCCGATGGCGACGAGGCCTACGATGACAGACACATATATATAAATGAGTATGAACGGCCAGAAGCACAGCATGCGCGTCAGCCCGAGAGGGTCGGACGGGCGGCGCGTGGCGGCCACCTGCGGCGTGAGGCCCATCACCACGGTCAGCACTGCGGCGAAGGCCAGGGCGGGCACGGCGGCGCCGGCGGTCGTCAGGAAGCGGACGGCATAGCTACGGCCGCGACAGAGGAAGGCCGCTATGAGGCCCAGCACGAAGACACCCAGCGCGATGATATTGGCAGGCCAGCAGAACACGGCCCAGTCGAGCGGCCCGACGCTCATCTGCAGCATCAGGCCCACGACGAGCAGTCCGGCGGCTATGGCCGTTCCTTCAGGATAAGTCCACGGTTGTTTCCACATCATAAGCGATGGCATTATTGTCTAATGGGCGAGGTGCAGCGCATAGAGCCGCACCTGCTGTATATCCCCGGCCATGCCGACGCTCATTTCATTATTCCTCACGGGTACACCTTCCTTCTATCATCCGGCGAAGCCTGCAAGCCCGCCGCCGCTACCCCGGCGGGGATCACATCGGCTGCGAGATGAAGCGTTTGTTCTTTCTGTCAACTTATTTCAGGGAAAGACATTTACCTTTGCCAAAAAATGTACAAGCAAAGTTACCTATTACACTTGACCGCCACGGCATTCACCTTTCTGTTCCGTTTGGCAATCTTACTGACCTCCACCATCCAGTCCATCACGTCGTCCTCTGATGGCCGGTTCGTCTCAAGAACGCTCATTCGCTTCACGCCTTGCCAGTAGACGCCGACGACCGACTGTTTCTTGGCAAACTGTAGCAATTCCACCAACAGATGCGAGCCGCACACTCCGGCAGAGCCTGTGAGTCTGGCGAGAGGCAATAACTCAGGAACTACAAGAAATCTTTCTGTTGTATTGTAGAAAGCATTAAATAAATAATAGAAAGTTGTTATTTGGCGAATGGATCTTTATAAATGCCTAACAGCTGTTTCCCGAAATACCAAAAGAACTTCATGTCATCTACAAAGTAGCGATGGAACAGACGCTTTGGCTCGCGTATGAAGCGATAGAGCCATTCCAATGCTAGTTTTTGAAAAATCCTAGGAGCTCGCTTGATATTACCAGCCTCAAAATCAATAGTTGCACCCAAGGCCATAAATACATCTATATTGGGCAACTGATTCTTATATCTATAAATCCATTTTGTTTGTTTTGGATTTCCTAAGCCAACCAAGACAACATTTGCGGACGATTTTCTAAGCATTTCCACAATCCGTTGGCATTCCTTCTCATCCTTTTCAAAACCAAAAGGAGGTGAATAAGTTCCAACAATAATATCTCGTCCTATGCGTTTATTAATTTTTTCTTTAGCAATATCAGCAACACCTTCTTTTGCTCCAAGCAAGAAAACCTTAATATTTTCATCCTTAGCATGATAATCACAATACATAGGGAAAAAACTAGATCCTGGAATAGCCTCTTTCAATGGTTTGCCTGCAATGGAAGACATTAATTTTACCACCTTACTATCACAAATAGAGAACTCTGCTTGCGAAGCATATACATGAAACTCTTTGTCATGCTGATGCTTCATAATATCGTCAATATTTGGAGTAACAAGAACACCATGAGTTAAGTTCTCCAGCAATTCCTGTGATGTGAGATTGTCTATTCTCACATTTAACAAATGAATTGATTCCATAAATTATCTTTTTATTTATCGATAAGAATTTGATTCAATACTTCCATTAAAGCACCAGCTTTATTTTCTTCCACCTTGATGCTCTTCTTTACTCCAGCATTCTCACCGGCTTCCACATCACGATGGCTATCACCAATCATATATGATTCTGACAAATCTATATTGAAGTCTTTGGCTGCCTGTAACAACAGCCCAGGCTTCGGTTTGCGACAATCGCAATCTATTTTGTATTCTGGGCGTTCTCCTTCGAAGCCCTTGTCTGGATGATGAGGGCAGATATAAATACCATCTACATAAGCTCCTTCTTTACCTAAGAGGGTTGCCATTTTCTTGTGTATCTCGTTGAGTTCTTCCCAAGTGACCTCTCCTCTTGCAATCACAGGCTGGTTTGTGACAACAATTGCCAAATATCCACTCTCATTAATCTTCTTGATAGCCTCTGCGGTGCCTTCTATGAGCTCGAAATCATTGATGTCGCGTAGGAAGCCAACATACTTGTTGATGGTCCCATCACGGTCAAGGAAGATTGCACGCTGCTTATTGTGCAAGTTCTTGGACTGTACCGTACCTGATTTATAATCAGCTTCTACTTGATGGAATCGTTCCGGGGTGCCCATATCCTTCACATACTCCGGGCTGTCATAGCAGTACATCGCTCCAGTACCACACAATGGTTTAAGCACT